>JGI24159J19872_10001312_pt1 | contig 26915 bp, 20 predicted proteins | sample Ectturendosymbi4_FD_19872 | JGI IMG/M metagenome (IMG submission 19872)
TGCAGTTATGAACTGCTGTGTCGTAGCGTTGAGTGTATTTTCCTCCGATATCCTAACTTGGAGCGCTGATAGTTTATATTCAGTGCAATGGCACATAAAATAAGGGGAATGCTTGTCGTAGAAAAGCATGCATATTATGTCAACAAACGTCGCCAAAACGTTGGTTTGGAAACATGAATATGACTTCAAATTGTGACATCAAAAACAGCGCGCCCCAAATACAAATGACCACCACAAGCCAATGAATGAAACACCCCCATGAAAATTTTCTGCGTACGCCACTCCTCAGCAATGCAGGGTCCTTCGTCTTAAAAATCGAATGGTCGATAGCACGTCATGCTAAGGGGCTAAAAATCCTGTACACATATTTTTTTTCATTCGTTCGAAACGCAAGTGAATTGCATGATGCTTCAGATTGTGCAAATCTAAATTTTGTACATCGTTGACAGCAAACAAAACCTGCGCCTCTGTTTTCGATCACGCAGAAAAAACAACCTGCGTTCCATTAATCAGAGTGCAGATCAAAGGTCACCGTCAGGTTTGGCCACTGCAGTTCGAGTTTCATCGCCAGTTCCTTACATTCCAGTTCCTTATACCCCGGGAGCCTAGAGGATCCAAGTTAGCTGGGAAGCTAACCAATTTCAAATGGCATCACATCATCTGGTATGGCTTCCTGTACAAGGAACTGGTGGTCTGTCGTGTCACACTTGGTGGGTCTTGTCATGGGGGGTGGTTAACAGTACTCCCAAAATTGAGCTAGATCAGCTGGAAAGATAACCACTTGAAATTTGTTGCAAGATGTCCATCATAATCTCAAGAATAGTAAGTGACCGATGCCAGACATTTTAAGTGGTGGGTAACCCCAGGGCTTAAAACATCCAAGCTAAGTTTTAGCCCCCTAAAATATGAATGGAAGCACTAGAACACAGTTGCTTGTTCCGCCGACCCGTTGTTTGTTCTGTCGTTGAAGCTATTTTTTCAAACTGTTTCTGAAACTGCGTTGCAGCGATATCGTCGCGGTTTGCAGAAAAAAATAGAGCAGGGGGCACGGGCGTCGGAAGGATTTTTTCCACGGGGCACCAGGGGATTTCTCCAAAATTTTTCCAGGGGGATGGCAAAAGTGGTGAAACTTGTTTTTTCCCACTCGAAACTAAGAAAACAACCCTTTTTTGCTGAAATTTTCAAAATCCAGGGGTGCCAAGGCCTCCCCTTCCGACGTCCTTGACAGGGAGAATTATATTGCCTGATCATTTTTATTCGTTTGTGATGTAATAAACGGGTTTGAATGAAGCCTCGGCATTCATTGTTTGGAGTGTTCAACGTCAAGTTTCTTACATGCTTAGTTACGGGCGTACAAAACTGCGACTTGTACTTTATCACTATAATCAGTGCAGGGATTGTTTTGCGCAAAGTTTATCATGGGCTACCCAGGTAGTCTTCTTGTATTGCACAAACTTAAGATATGTTTAATTCTTATCACTAAAGTTGCGCAGCTTGCTGTTCACTATTCAGATAGCAAGGTGGAGGTAGTTGTGTAACGCAGTTGGCTGAGTTTGTTTAGCGACAATTACAAAGCTTATCCCGACAGAGTATTCCATTTAGTTAATGAATTATAAAAGTCATTCACCGACCACGTATAACTTATTCTAGATTTGACATGTGTAGCTTATACGTGCGACAAAAAAATTATGGTAGGTTAGTAATCTAAACATCTGCCTTGCAGGAGATTACACTGGGACTAGTTAACACCAGAAAGTCTTAAGCATGTTTATTTCGACCCATAACAAGCCCTGTCTGCAACATTATAAGTAAAATTTAATCCAACTGATAGCAGGCTATAGTCTATGAGTTTGCGCTGATGAAAGGGCGCAGTGCATAGTTCGACTGGACTCGGATTTGTTTCTTCTGCAACAGTGTTGTCATAAATCACGGAAGGATCGATTTTGGTTTCTTGCAATTAATAAGTGTTTACAGTTCATCACGACATCTCTAGGTAATCTTCGTTTAGTAAATGATCACGTTTAAAACCCAAACTTTTCAACAAAATTGTTACACAATTTTAATTGCAAACTGCGAGCTTGTTACGCGCATCTGTGGAAAATTTGTTCGGACTACAAACACAACATACTTCATCATCACAAACCCAGCCTACTTTTGAGAAAGCCGAATAACCAGTAATTGACGTGGGGCAAGGGATGAGCCGCCCCCCTGGCAAGCTAAATGTAAAAATTAGGTCCCCTTGAGCTGACATTTTATTTAGTATTATTTTGGTTTTCAGTAGGTTGTTGTTTTTTGCGTTTTTCAGAGTGGTTTCGTTTTTTTAGCTAGTATAGATATCCACAATATCCGGATTCACAATCATTTATTAACATTTTTCTGAGTATTTGCTAGTACCCCTCCTACGGCGGCCAGTGGGTCTCATTCAGCTAAGCTTTGCCCCACCTGGCTCACACCATACGCCACTGCGAATACCATAAGTCAGAGTAAACGTGTTTACTTCGCGTGAAATTGAGGATCCATGCAGCCATTGCCAGAGACGCTGGGGTTTCGGATAACACGCGATTCTTTGCAATTCAAAGATTTACTGGAACATAGGTTTTCAGACCGTTGTTGTCTTTGACGTGAAGCCACTGCACAGACAGTTGCACAAAACAGAGCTTCAAGTGAACGGGAGAAGGTAACGCTGAACCTTTCCGGTAAAAGCGTTTGACATTGATCAACTGCAACGCAATCAAACACATAAGCCGACGCAGTGCGTTCACGAAAAAGTCGTCAGTCCACGTGGGCGCCGGAAGGGGGGGTGACAGGGGGCCTGGATTTTGAAATTTGATGTTTTCCTATTAACTTTCAGTAGAAAAATGTTTTCTTTGAGTTTCGACGAGTTGTTACAACGAAATTTCATCACTGTTGGCCCTCAACTGGAATAATTCTTTTGACTAACCCCCTGGAAGATATCCACTATATTCCCCCCAGGAAAAATATCCTGTCGACGCCCATGTCAATCAATGTAATAACCTGGCACGTATTCTACTTACTATGGCATATTAGGAGACAACTTTTTTTTGTCGATGCATATCAACACGACCTTCTGCTAATACAAAGGTTATTCCAGCGCAAATCACTGCAAAGCGGCAGACACGCCTAAAATCAATCAGTAATTAACGCCTGGATTAGTTTGACACCGGCACTCGTATCGGCTTGTATGGGGCAGGACTGGGTGTCTTTCTCCCACCACACGAGCTGTAAGCGCCGCAACACAGTCAATCTAACAACTGACACTTAACACAGTGTGTGAACTGTTCAAAAATCTATGCTCAGTGCCTGTTGATGCGCACTGGGCTGTTCTGGAGCCAAGCAAGTCAACACAGGCGAAACGAAAGATGAATTGCAGTGCATACTAAGAAGATAAATTTGAGCAAGCACATTTAAGGGTTAGGTCGACTAAGCCCACAACCGAACAGAACACGTTCCTGTTTCCGAGACAATGACCAGCGTGACGTGCTGTTGCAGGGATTTGGGACGCGCAACATCCGTGGGTTTCTAGGGGGAGAGCGTGTTCGGTTTCCGGATATGAAGTTAGTCGCTGACGTAGTTGTGAGTTGAACATACGGCGCAATGGACATCGTACATCGTTAAGGCCAAGACAAAGTGCACAGTGAAAGCAACATCAACGAGCTTCAACAGCAAGTAACATGTTCACTCCATGACTAGAAGTAAAAAGGCAAGAAATGACGATCGACTAGTTCATAATGGCTGGGGGGATGTTTCGAGTGTGTTCAAAGGGCACGGAAAAACAACGGAACAAAGCGTCGACCGCGCACCTGTCGACCAAACGGCGCGTCGTTTGTCGATGCGTCACTTGGCACTTCTACTTTTACAGTGACGTAGCAGCGCTCGAAGCCGAAAGGGCTACTTTTAGAGGCCAAAGGAAAACGCTTGAAGAGCAAATCTTGCGCTTAAACACGCAACGGAGCTAAAAGGAACTTTGTCGGAGACGCCAAGTGGGACAATCTGAAAAGTAAACAATCGGAGCTCTTTGAAACCTGCAGCTCAAGTTTGCTTCAAAAAAAACAAAACAAAACACCGTATGCAGTAGATGTAGTAAAATAAAGTAATCTTCGCGCGCAGCTTTGTGCGACAGTTCCGTGGCCATAGTGCCTGCTCATTATTTTTCCGGTCAAAGACTGAATTTTTTATTAAATGACCGAAACATTAAGTCAATTCGGTCACGATGTCGGAAAAGTTAGACTAGTGAATAGTGTAACGGCGGGTTTTAATGCTATTACGAGACAACCAGGTGCGTAACGAGGTTAGATGGCGCCCGGGGCAAGAAGCAAGTGTGGCGCCACCCAATGTTCGAAACTGGGGTCTTTTGAAAGCAAATGTACTGTATTGAAGAATGTACTTGTGACATTGTTGGGACTTTTCGGCGCCCGGGGAATTGTGCCCCCCTCATTACGCCCCTGCAAATGACCGAAATGTCTCAGCGCAAAAAAAACAGCCTGTTCCTGAACCAGAAGACAGGAGGTCGACCCCCAACGATTTACGTTAGGGTTACTTGAACAAGAGCTTCAATCAGCCAGACAAGCGGGGAATTTCAGGTTTTGATTCGCCGTCAGGTGGCGTTAACTTAATGATAGAAAGTCAGCAACCAATACCATCACAAACAGCAAAGCCAAAGTTTGTTTCTAATAAGACTTGGCAGGAATTCAAAGCTTTTCCGTTTCAGAGTTCAGGGCTGTGGAGTCGAAAGAATTTTACGTCAGTGGAGAGGAGTCTGCAAAATCGTCCTGACTCCGACTGTTTTTAGATTTTTGACATAGCTGGCGGTCTTCGCTTTGCTTTTGACGTCTTTTGTGTCACAGTCTCTTGCTCTTACACAACAGTTCGAGGGCCGGACATCTTACGTATGTTTCTAGATATGTTGCCATGTACCAAATCAACAAATTTTTCCTAAATATATCAGATTTTATTTATTCTCAAAATGTCTTTACCGCTAAATGAAATAGCTTCGCGGGCCGGATTTGGCCCGCGGGCCGTAGTTTGGGGGCTCCTGGAGAGTGTTACTCTGCTTGCAGAACTCCATGCCTGTTGAAAACTTTTCAACAACGTGACAGACTGCAGCGGTACAGACAAAGCTATATCACTGTCGGGATGGCAAACAGCTTAAGTCATTATTATATAGAGTCGTGGCACCAAAAAATAGTAGTCGGAGGTACTGCTTTGGTATCGACTCCACAGCCCTGTCAAAATTTACTGGAGACTCCTACTATAGCCGCGCGACGTGTTTTACAAGAACTAATAATCAGGTACGACTTTAGATGAAATGCTCAGTAAATCAAGAAGACAAAACATCCAATCCTTGCCAGGAACTCAAAGATGGTTCAAAGTTGATTCTTTTGCTTCCTGAGTCTTCAGATATCTTGCCAGCGTTTTTTAAGAATTTCGAATTCTTTTCAGTACGCTCACCAGTTCTGTCCCGTCCATCTGCTATCAAGTGTTTTCGGCGTAAACCACCTTCATGTTCCTGACGCCTATTACTTGACTGTCAGTCGTTAGGTGGCGTACTTGGAACTCGACGAGACGATCGGGACCGCAAAATTTTGGATTCGGTACCAGTAGGTCGTGCACGCGGTAACGGTTGGTGTAAGCGCTGCCCAACTCTATGAAAACGGGATCTGGATCAGAGCCCGATTCTTGGCCTTCAGATTCGTCTTTCCTGGCCAGGCACCTGTAAGAGATGGTGCTAACGTTCGTGCAAAGGGGGATTGGGTCGAAAAGGAGGGTGCAGCCGAGTTTAAAGACCTTTTTGTCGGATACATCGACGCCCCAATCGATGTGAGACAGCTGCATCGGCGACAGGGGCGTGGTAAGGGACGGGTCGGTTATGTCTATTTCTAGATACTCGATATCGAGCGCATGAGTTGCTTCCTTCAAAGCGATGCCGTCAATAGTAAAAGGGGTTGGGTGAGAGATCTCCCCAACGAGCATGTTGCGCTTGGAGTCGCTATGAAGATTAACAGCGAGGCGTCCCGAATCTGTTTCAAGCACCAAAACACAAAAACATGAACCTTTCACCCCGACTGTGACGCTACCAGAGGACACGTGCAAATGCACATTAAACAACGGAACGAGACGATCTTCTTTCTCCTCCTTAACTATGGGATCGAACCTCGACCCTCTTGGATGCCGACTCTTCTGAGCGGNACGCTCGCCCTTGACATGCAGCCGATAGTCCTGATTCTCACGGCAGAGCTCGACGTTGTCCGTTGTCAGGACGGGCATGGTCTCTTGCGCGTTTACGCAGTACCAATGGTTGCCACGGTAACCGTGCTGGTCGCGCTTTGGGCCAAACCCCGAACGGAACGCGGTGCTCAGGCGTCGGTCGACCCGCATCGGATGACGTTCGGTCAGGTCGTGCAGAAGCGTCCAGAAGCGTTTGTTTTCCGACGCGAAGTTTTCGGGGCCGAGCACTTCGTGGACCCAGCCCGGGGCGAAAATGGCCGCCGAAAGACCGACCCTGGAACAGAAGCGCAACGTAGACGGCGTTGTCCTGGCGACCGAAGTTCAAACACAAACACAATTGCGCAAACGTGATTTTTAAGCAAAACAAAGAATGTCGAGTGAAATTGTAGCGAAACGAATCGACCAGCCGTGTTTATGACCTTAAAACAATCGCGTGTCAAACACTGCGGATGAATAACTCTTGGTGGGTCGCGTGGGTGAGTACAGTCACCGACACATCGTCTTCCAGTCCCCTCGCCAACGGCGGGGCCTTGGTGGGCTCAGCCTCCCAAGCTCGGAGCCCCCTAAATTGAAATATGAAACACCATAGATCAGTGGAATTTCTGTCAAATATCAGAATGTCAAACCTCCCTGCACAAATGTTAAGCCCCTCTATTGGGGACTCTAGCGACGGTTCTGGGCTTGAACAGAACCGAGAATATGCGTGGCAAACGATGTCTATTAGTAACCAGTAACGTTACAGCATGAACAAAACCAACGGGAATCCACTTTTTAAATCTTTTCCTTTGATGTTAAACGCGTGCCTCCCCGACTATGAAAACGCCGGCAGAGCTACAAAGTTATGAAATGTTGTTAAAAGAAAAAAACTGCAAGTTGCCAACATAAAGCTCTGTGCGTTCTAGTTCACTTCTTCGCTTCGTATGAAATGTTATGAGAGCACTTTGAAAACTGACAAAACGTAAACGTATTTTGCAAGACACAACAAAAAAACATCCATGGCTCACCGACGAATCACTGACAGTGCTTGGCAAGAGTTGAAGCCACCGCCTCCGTAACAGCCGCGACCGAATGTGTCGATGCCAACGTAGACGCGAGACGGGTCCGCACTCAGTTGCTTGGACGAGTCGAGGTCCTCCTCAGACCAGTTGTAGTTGAGGAAGATTCCGTCGCAAGCGTCGAAGAAGCACCTGGAGCGAGCCCGTCAGTAAATGTGACGACGCACCGCCGGTCGGAACTGGTTGGAGAGTTTTGGACCAAAACTGCTATCTGCTTTGTCTCATACACTTGAAGCCCGGTTAGCGATCCGGGCCTGATAAAGCCCGGGGGACAAAGTACATTTTTGAGGGAGCAATTATACGTTTAAAACAACTTTTTCTGGGCTCAACTGAAGTGGTGAGGGCACTGCCCCCGAATGCCCCACGTGGCCTCGGGCCTGAGCTCAACTTAGTTAGCACAACGCGATCCGAGTTGTTCTGTTTTAAGAAAAAACTTGCTCAATGTTGCCGCGAACTCGCACCGAATTTTCCGGTGCAGCCCTGTCAGAAGTTTTCTGCGTCGCGGCTACCGCATGTTAACTTGAAGTTTGAGATGTTAATATGCGGTAACCGCAGCGCAAGTCCACTCGATTTATCATGTATTACCTACGCACAAACGTCATCAAACAGTGGGGTCGAAGAGTTTCTCACCTGTTCTCTTCATTCAGAGCGTTTTGCCAGTCCAGGCTGCCTTTCCTGGTCACACTGTCGTACCAAATCACGAGGGCATTTTCGTCTAAGCGATGCATCGCCTCCTTCAGGTATTTGACGAAGTTTACCAATGATTCGACCTGGCTTTCCTGCGCCACACATTGAAATATTGAAAGGCGCTTCCGGGAATAATGCAGTGCCGTTTTGAACTTATAGGATATCAATGGCTTTCTCAGGATTAGTATGTTGAGGGGTTGAAGAGACAGAGAGGTCTTTAGTCTTTATAAAAAATATCAGTTATGACCGTCATGACTCAGAACCAATATGTGATCATTTTTACAATAGCGTGCGAGCTAAGCACATCTGTTTCCGTCAAACAAACTATTTGAGAGTTAAGTGATTGTGTGATATTATCCGTAGTGTCGCTGTAGGAAAAACCCACGATGCAAAAAGACCTTGACTACGAGTTGGAGGTCCGGGAAGGCTTGGTTGATTAATTCATGCTGCGCACGTGTCTTTCACTTCGTCCGCAGACCAGTAATTAACCCCAGAAATCAGTGCGACAAACAGACCAACCCAAACCGACTTCCTAACACTGAACTGCCAATACGCAATTACGCCACAAAGCCTCTTAATCAGTGGAACCAAACAAGTCGCGAGCCTGTTTACAACACTGTCTCAAAAACAACACACGGAATAACACAGACGTTGAGGAAATCACAACACCGCATAACATGCTACTCAAAAGTGACACATGGAGTGAAGCGAAGCGCCCACACGATATGATCACCAAACAATGACCTGTCCAACTCTTACAAAACGAAGTGAATCACGTTAGCATCGCAGCTGATTGGCACAAGAATACGGAAAATAACTCACAAGTCAATCTTACCTCGATCGCGTTTTCAACGTTCACCAACCAGCCATCGAATCCGTAGAACTTGGCTACCTCAACCAGCCGGTCGGCAGTTGCCTTCCACAGTGCTGGAGTGGAAAGGATGGCTTTGCACCTTTGAGTAAAAATAACTGCTGTTGTGGAGTAATTCATGAAATTCAACAAAACAAAGTGATAAACGATGAAAATCAGCGTCTTCCTCAATGCGGCATGCTGTACGAGTTAGCTCAGCACCGTACTCGAACGATGATAGATCTGAGAAAACAACGGTGACATGTCTACGAAAACAAAAAGAAAGATGCGAAGGCTCAAACGGTGTTGAATTACCGTCGCTGGCCTTTTCTTTATGCAACATCACCAGCCGCTCTTTTTGCCACTTGAAAGTAAGCCGAGAGAATCATACTATTCGTTTCAGCCACACTGTACTGGACAATCAGGCTCTTACTCGGTTGCTTATTTGTGTGGGGGGGACCATGCTCTCCAGGTTTGCACGTTGCCGCCGAGGACACACAGAAGAAGTTTTACTGTCTTTAAACCTTCGCTGTCTGTTTTTGGTCTGCTGCCAAACGCGACTGTCGCAGGGGGAGGAGATTAGCCGAAGAACTCGAGAAGGGGGGTGGTTGCAAGCACTTCAGCAGCTCATCTACCACGGAATGTTAAAGTAAATGTTTTCTTTTATCAAGACAAGTGGCGTCGCGCAAGGTGTTGGCGAAGTACGAGATAAATCGCTGTCAGCACAAAATCAAGGACAATGAAAGTTCACCGGACTTCAACCGCTCTCAGAGTGCGGGGCGAGTAAAACACGCTTTCGCTTGCGAACCTATTTCGGCCTTCGTCCCATTCGGTAATGAAGGTCCCAAGCACAGTGACACCGTTTCGGTGGCAAGCGTTGACCCATCCGACAGGCGGGATCGTTACGAAATTGTGGCTGAAGTAGACGAAGACGTCGACGCCACTCCAGTAGATCATGTAGTACGCGACGTGGCTCTTCGACTCGACGCCTTGCACAAACCTGCAAAACAAGAAAGATTTGATTTTGAACCAGCTCACGTTACTTTTTAAGGCCCATCACGACGCAGCAGTCATTGCACGGGTAATCTAGCGAGAATCCGAGTGCATACTGCCAGCGCACAAGTTCACGCACACAACGACGCCAAGGCAAAGTTTTATTTTGGGCATTGCTAAATGCTGGCACAATAATTCGATGCGTTAACCACGTCACCGCACTCGGAACCCACATTTTTGCTGCAAAAAGTCTTTTCAGTGTTGTTGAAACTGTATTGTTGTGTTGTTAAACCTGTGTTGTTTTCAGTGTTGTTGAAAACAGAGACGCTTTGCTTCTTACCAAAATAATACGCGACGGCTAAATTAATAGCAGCTGAAATTTTGAGTTTTCAGGTGATTTTGACCGCGCATTTTGTTAAAGCAAGGTAGTATGGGCTACTTCTGTGCACAGGCATGATCAGTTACGCTTGGTGGACTGAAAAATAGAGCGTGCCACCCAAACACCAGTAGAACAGGCGAACCTGTCTTCGAGATATCCTCCTTTCATGTCGTGGCAAAGTAGAGTCCTGGGCGATCCGGCCGGAATGGCCTTGGCCAGATGAGGGACCGATGCTACGTTGAACAGCTGACCGCAGTCGCTGTCATCATTGGCTTTCCAGGCGAACAGATCTTCAAGCGTTTTTATTGGAACAGACACCGGTTGTCCTGCTTCCACACTTCTGCCAGTGAAGCGGGCAGGCTTGCTCAGATCCACCGAAATTTCAACCGATTCGGTGACAGCGGCGAACCCTTCCATACTACGGGTGCAAGTGTTGTTATATATCAGTGTCACAGACAATATCGAGCGTCACGCCAGATTTAGTGGGCAGTTCGCTGAACTTGTAAACGTGCTGCTGTTTGATTGGCGGGACGAAATTGCAGTCCACCTTGTCGAAACCGGCAGTTTGGCGTTTTTTCGAAAACTCGATGTCTTCTAGATACGAGTATTCCGCTATTTCATCTGACAAAAAAAACAGAAATATAAATTTTTGTTCCATAACTTTCGTGACTGTGCAATCAACTAGTTAATCAGGCGACATTAGCTTGGATTTCCTTGTTTCCGTGAAACCTCGGAAACATGGACCCCCTTGCTTCTGTAAGCTTGTAGCTGCATCAGCAATTTTAGCATACACCCAAATTATCCAAGCGAGGTAGAAGGGTTAAATAACCATTGGCATAAATCGTTTCACATTGTTAGTTAACGAAATTTGTCCCGATTTCTTATTGTGTTGGTGGTTAACCCAGATGAGAGTTGTGTTTGCTGAAAATTAAAATTATCGTGTGCCTTGAACTCTTGCGAAAAACATTTGTCACCGACGAAGAACGTTGACAGAAGATGTTACGTGCAAAAACTTGTCAACAATCATCAATAAAAACAAAAAAAGAGACAGAATCCAGTGCCACCCTTTCCAAGCACGTTTGCTACTGCTTTCACTCAGAATTGGCACCACAGTGGAGTGGCAGGCAAGTTTCCCAAACGTTTCAACTACTTGGTTTGGTTTGCAATTAAAGGAAGTTAATGGTACCTTCAAAAGTGTCGACAAGCACTTGCATGGAGGCAATTGACGAAAAAAACAGGTTGGTGTTTTGCATCGTACAGACTATTCTGTATCTTTGTCAAAATTATAAAAAAAACTCACTCAAATATGTGGTTTCAACACTTGCATGCGAAATAATGAAACGAACTGTAAAATTTCATTCAATTTGTATTTTAAGGAAAAAACTTTTCAAAATAGTTTCTTCGAAAACGCTGCTACAAATTCTTAACGTCTCTTTATTGGGGCATCTACCTTGAAATGTGGGTGGACATTACGTGTTAATGACCATATTACGCATTGACAGCACAGGTATTCTCAGGACCATGTTTTCATAAAACAGAACTTGAGCGATATGAAGCAAACAGGTTGCTGGAATGTTTTTCGTGAAAAGTGCACAAACGAAACACTGTACCATTTTAAGGACATTAATGACCGCACTAATTTTACCATGTTAAAACACATTCCATATTTTCAAGATTGATGCTCGCTTTGTGCATGGTCATTACATCGATTCAGATAACGGATCTCTCTGTGTACACCAGAAGTTGGCTTCCGTTTCTACTAATTTTATACTTGAAATACCTACCCAACAGCGCCACAGAGTTCAGTAGATTGAGGCAGAAGTAGATGGTAGTGAATAGACAAAATGTAAACAACACAAATGCTGGAATAGCCACAGCCCAATATCTGAATAAAAGAAATACCATTTGTTAAAAAGAACACTCAAAACTTGCAACGAATTTCTTGTCAGATCAAAGTGCACGTCATGGGTTTCATAAACATACGCTTAATCAAGCGGATTGTTACTGTTATTATCATCTAGTTCGAGTATGTAGTCAATTTAATAAATTTTTCTTGCTTATAAAGCGGAGCCACTCGGACTCGCTGTTCACATCTTGACATTGCACTACATCTGTACCTTAATCTGCAACACTTACCAACAACACACAACAGCAAAATGATCTTGATGCAAAACAAAAGTTTCCTGGGTTACAGTTTTCTTTGCTTATTGCTAAAGTAACATGCCTTTATGTACTAGTGTTTTCGTGATCTAGAGCAGGGGTGTGTAACCATGCACTACTGCCGGGTCAAATGCGGTTTGCGGGTTAGACAACTCGCTGGCCATCCACGGAATTTTGGCAATTACCTTGGATAATCCGTCGTGCTTGCTTTAAAATCTGGATCTTTTCGCGGGCCACTAACGACTTCAGCTTCCGGGCCCACAGGTTGCACACGCCTGACCTAGTGAATTGGAATGAAGTTTCCGTAACTCTACCTTACTAAAGTGGTTAAAGTAGATCACTCTTCCTGCTGGGCATTCACCAGAGCAACAAAACCATTTTCGTAAGCATTACAGTGGTGGACACGCTGAAGAACAAGCTCTGTATTCCACAGATGTGGTAGTGGCTGAAGTAGCGAATTTGGGATTGAGTATTAATGCTCACTGTGTCAATGCAGTGAAATGTGCCTGGTGGATTCACACAGGCAGGGCTCGAAGAACTCGGGGAGGACCTTTCGGGGAGATCGTACATGTTAGCAGGAAATTAAGTAAAATCAAGTGATAACTTATGCAAAGGAAAACAACAGCACAAAAATAAATTCTGGTACTTTTTGCTTGGCTTCAAATATTTATTTCGTTAGTCTTCCAGCGGCAGCGCGACGGTGGAAGTGGACAAACTCTGTTGCAGGGATGTGGAGTCGGAGCCCAAGCACTTTTGCGTGGTTGGAGCCGGAGCCAAAAATTTTTAGATGGTGGAGCCGGAGCCGAAGACTGAAATGTGGGTTCTTGTTCCACAGACATAAATTTTGTGAGGCAAGCGAGTTGTGCAAACAATACAGTGGTTTTTAGTTTTCAATGGACCAAATCGTTTTGGAGCCGGAGCCAAAAGCTTCTAGATGTTGGAGCCTGGAGTCGAAAATTTGACCTCCGGCTCCAAAGCCCTGCTCTGTTGTATTGTCATTTGAATGCTGCTTAGTTTCTGTTTTGTAACAGTCGGAAGATGTTGCAACAAAAAGCAAAATGATTTTCAACTGGAATACCCAGTTAATTAGAACGAATTCTAGCCTGTAACTGCGAGAAAAAAAGAAAGAAGCGAAGAACACCCACGAGCCGTAGCGAAGCCAGTTTTCAACAGATGTTGCACTAAGAAGCATGAATGACAAAGAAAATAAATAATTTTAGCATCATCAATAACAATTATGCTGCTGCTGATGAATTATTCAATATGGTGCAGGGTCGGCTCTTCCACTAGGACTAGGTCAACGGCGGCCGCCTAGCACGCAGCTTTCAGGGGACGCAGAATCCGCTCTAATCTTGGTTTCCGTGTGTCGAATGTTTTAGTTTGACGTGTAACAAGGGCGTAAATTTCGAAGCTTGTCTAGGGCGCAGAACTGTCTCGGTCCGGCCCTAATATGGCGTCACCGTAAAAAATGTCCAACCAACAAAAGTATGGGTAGTACTGTTTGAAAAAGTCATAAAAGCAAACGCAACATTCAAGTTTATTATTTAATGTACAATATATTATGTACGATTGTGCCGATACGTTTGCGAATGCACTACAGTACAGCTGTTACATTAATTAATTGCTCCGCTACTGCCGCCTGCGAATTAACGAAATCATTGGATGGTTTTGCCGTTGACGAATACACACTGTGATGTAATAGTAGTTCGTGATCAGTTAGCAGGCGTATGCGTTGAGAGAGCTGGTCGCGATTCTCCAAATATATTGTCGTAATTTACTCTGGGATTTTAGTTGAATTCCGAGCAACTTGGCGTAACTGCCAATGTGGTGATTAGGAGCAAACATGGGATCATCGTAATCGTCAATCGTGATCGACTGCAGTTTTTTGAGTAATCGCAATCGATTGAACTGACCAAAAAATGACATGAAATCGATTACATTGCCAATTTAATCGTAATCGACGATTACTTTCGCGGTTAAACTTGGAAATCTTCACCCTACCTCACTGTGCGACGAACCGTGGTTGTAGTGGCTGAATTTCCTCCTTTATCATCGTTTCTCATGGTTATGTTTTAGGGGAGGCTATTAGCCCGTCTGTGTGTGTTTAATCCGGATAGTCCAGCGGCAAACACATTCGTTTGCAGCGAATTCTCGCTTTGTTCCAGCTACTCATCCCGTTGGCCGCCAGAAGTAATGTAGTGAGTCTAGTGAAACGTATCAACAAAAAGTAGAGCTTTACTTGAAAACGGGTTGACACTTCGGCAGCAGAAGAGTAGGACATTACGACATGTGTTGGTTTTATTTATGTATATTCAGAGTGAACTTACGAATGTAAGTGCTGGAGTAGGCTATGTATATAATTAGTACAGTAATTTATATACAGTAAATTAACCTTTTTCAGAGGAATAAGGTACTTTAATCCAAGTCGAAAGTACTTTACCGCAACACTGATAACTAGCATGTCGACCGTGATCCACCAGAAATTGAAAAAAAAATTCAACGAAACCACTATGGTTTTGTTGACCATTGATTTTTGGTCCAATAGGCAGATGAACAGCTATATTGGCCTCGGCCTCACTGTCCATTTAATTTCAAATTCAAAGCTGCACAATGCTATGCTGGCTTTTCTTGCAGACGATCGTAAACCGCAGTTAGAAGAAATAGTCAGCAAATTTTGAAATTGTTAACAAACTAATTTTCAGCGTTGCTGGACAAATGTTCAAGCCTGATCGATGTCGTTTGACTGATAAAATATTTGAAGCGTTGATTTTTATCAACAATAACAAGGATTTTACACATTGATTATTTTTGTTTAATTATTATCTTAATGTGTTTGTTGCAGTGGCGTAACTGACATGAGGGAAGAGGGGCGGTTTGACTCCCCTGGCAAGCTGAATGTAAAAATCAGACCCCCACTTAGCTTATATTTCGGTTTTAATATTTTTTTAATTGGTTTTCAATAGGTTGTCGTCTTTTTGCGTTTTTCGGAGATTTTCCGTTGATTTGGGGTTCTAGTATTCACACCCGGATTCACCATTAATTCTCAAGTTTTTTTTCGGAGTGTTCACTAGTAGGTCATATACAGAGGCCTGTGTGCCTCTTTCAGCTAAGTTTTCCCTCTATAGTTCAAACCTCTAGTTGCACCAATGGTTTATAGACTGCCCGAACATCTCAATAAACAGTTAATGTTATTTTTTCGGTGCTTGATCCTTACAGATCAGTAATTTCGTTTATTGTATTCATTCATATCGTATGTTGTCTGAAAATAAACTCATACATCAAACCACACAGATGGGCTTTGTTTTCGTCCTGAAGATGTTTCAAGACAATTGTAATCGTGATTACTTTCAATGTAATCGTAATCTATTACATTTGTGCTGTAATCGCCCCAAGTCTGATTCGGAGCCTCATAGGTTGAAACTATTGCGGACGATGTGCAAGCAACTTTCGATCGCATGATTACGCCATTGAGGATTCAGCCGTTTGCGAGTGCTGGCGTGTGTCAGCCAGCAGTTGCGTTGATCGAAGTTGTTTCAAAACTTGCCGCCTCGCCACGAAGATTGGCCACTTCCACGCTTTTGCACAACTTCAGCGTCTCGTTTCTGCGTACCTAGCGGCAGGGCCGACAGCAGCTGATATATTCGGGGATGGAACTTGTTGTACCTAACAACCAAACATGTTTTTGAAAATTTCGGGGGGGGAATTGCTCGGTTTCCCCCCACTGGTTGCGGGCCTGCCCAGCGGTTGTGTTGTACGCTGCGGCGAATCCTCGCGTAATGTCTGAAATTCATGTTTTTTGAAGGGTACCCTGTACAAATGCAGCTACCTGCGATGGGATGTCACGTACTTACATTTAAGCTACACGCGTTGCCTTGTTATAGCTAGGCTGCTTCTTGTTTGCAAGAATTGTGTGTTCTGTGGTTACATGTTATGCATGACAAGACCGGTAAGTTTAATGTATTGCAATTATTGTATCATAGTTGGACTCTTGAGTGCAAGTCCGCAACCAGGGGGGCAGCCGGGCAATTGCCCTCCGAAATTTTCAAAAACATGTTTACTTGTTAGGCACAACCGACAGTTACAATAAGTTTGCCCCTCATAAAAATATCGGCTGGTTACGGCCTTGCTTGAGTGCAACGCTTTAAAAAAAAGCAAACCCTTTTGTGAGGTCATAAACCGACGATCGTCTTCAAATAGAGGCCCACGGGAAATTTCTATAAGCTCCCCGAGAAATTTGCGTTTTTTCGACCCTGGTACATCGTAAACCAATCGAGATACATACCTCAAAGTTTTATGATTTGTGAAGCTACAACCTACAGCGTAAAACATCATGAGCAAACTCTGTTTTAGAGGCTTTTGTATTTTAATCATATAATAACGAAGAACTAAGATGTTGAAATGATGTACGTCAACAGTCCACACAGCAGGTCACATTGGAACAATCAAAATCATAAAATGTAAAACAGTAGTGTTTTGGAGGTGGATTTCTGCCCCCTTGTTTTAGACGGGGATGCAACAGTAAAAAATCAGTCTGCCCGCCTTTCAGAATGGCCTACTATTTGGATAGCTTTAATGAGGAATGCAAAGCAGAAACTCCTATCCGTGGCTTATTTGCACATCAGTGATGTTTTTGTGCGTAATATGTTCATCGTTAACAAATTTGTCTGCATTCAACACACATGGTTTCAGTCTTTCGTCAGAGACGAAGTTAACATTGGTAACATTCTTCGGCACTTTGAGATGTGCCGCCTTGCTTCTTTTCGAAAACAGTGCAACAAAACATGTGAACGTCTCAGGCACACATAAGAGGGCCGAAAATTGAGCAAAGTGCAAAAGAAAATCCTCTTGGAAAATTCATAGTTCGCTTAAATGAATCAGAATTACTTGCAATTGCAATGAACTTTCGAATAACGTATTTCATTGCAAAAAATAAGCCATTTCGAGACCATTTCGATTTGTTGGGATTGCAGCATTAAACGGTACTGCCGAAAGTCGAAGTGGTTTGCGTTCGCGGAACTTGGCAACGAACATAATCGACCATGTTGCAAGGGAATAAAAGCAAAAGTATGGGAAACAATAATTATCCAAGAGAACGAAAACAACTGATTGATGAATCGACAACTTTAAATAAGAAACCCAGTTTGACAATCTACGTAAATGTCAGATTGAGAGATTCGAAGCTGACCTCAGTTTCTTTTCTCGGAATGGATTGAGTTAACGGAAACCAAGGTTATGGTCGAGTGCAAAGCAAACCACCACCTCATTTTAGGAAAACACCACTGATATACAGTATATATGCACAAATGAAGAAAATGTATCTTTTGGTAAGATACAGCACAAGAAAACAACTTACTTCTGAGGAAAAAATGTTAATCCCACAGAGTCGAGAGTTTCGTCTGGAATGTATGCCCAAAGTAGATAGATCGCTAAAAATATCAAACTGAATAATTAAGACCTGCTCCAAAAGCCTTTCAGGTTTATGGCACAATCAGATTGTTCACACTTTCATTTATGTTTTCCAGAATTGGAGGCATTAGAAGGGTGGATTTTTCAAATCTGAAAGCTTATTAATTACTTCATACTGGGCTTACCAAGGAGCACAAAACTGGATAAATAAAGAGCAAACCCATACAGTGCTCTTTCGGGTGTAGGTGCAGGACTGTGATTAGGCATCAGAAGAAAATTACAGCATTTGTTTAAATTGTTCTGATTTGCACACACAGCATCACAACTTACAGTAAACACAGTCTAGTGCAATTTGGAAAATAAGAAAACATCATCACTGTCAATAATGGCTCTGTATGACCCATGACAACGTAAAAATGATGGATAAGTCTACTGAACCATAACATACAGTACAATTTTTAATATTGTGTCAAATGCACATGAAAACTGTACTAATGTTTTGCAACTATTCTAAAACTTCAACACCAAGATTTATGACAACTTCTGTAAATTTTTACTACATTATGCTAATTCAAAGAAACAATATCAACTAATTCAAGCAAACAACATGAATTAAAGAAGACTTAAAGGTTAATTAGTAATGAAAGCACTCTTCAGAAACAAGCCAGAAAAATGTGTTGAGTAATGCAACAAAGTCTACAGCAACACTACTCTCAATACCACGTCCTAGTATTTTTACAAAATTGCTATAATTTGTGACATTGAGAACTTGCTAGCTAAAGGTTGTTGCAGTGCTTGTCCATATGCTGTTGTTGTTACATGGGCATAAATATTTGATGACGACATCAGTTTTTCTGATGGGATGAGGTGGGTTAGTCTATCATTAAAATTTCAAGATAAAATCCTCTACCCAATTTTAGCATTATCAATGTGGTGAACAAAAGATTAATGTAGATTGCGTTTTTATGGAAATTAATCATATCAGTAACACTCATGTAGCAGTAGTGTGACAGAACCCCAACAAAATTATCGCTTTGATAGATTTTTATAGTGAGCTTAGGCAAGTGTNAGGGTCGCTAAGTCATCAGAAGACCACCCTTTGCATCTCAATGTAAGGCATGGTCAATACATTGGGGCTAGGTTTAGCTGCAAGGGTGAAGAGTTCTGTAGATCCCACCTGCATATTTCTTCACCATACTTACATTGATTGCCCTGGTTAGCTGGATCTCAGTCTGCCCTTGAAAGGATTATTTATTCATAGCTGGGACCCTGTCAAGTGTCATCATTCCAAGCTAGAGCGTGATTTGAGTCATAAAATGCATGAACAAACCATTTCCAGCTCCTACTAAAGTGTAGAACTCCTGAACTCCAGCCCCATCAGCTATTGCAGGTGGGCACCATGCTCAGGATTGAACAAATTGATTAATAAATAAGAATTTTAGGTTGCACTGTTATGTATTACCTTATTTTTGGGAACATTTTTGATGCACTTTTGTTAAAAAGTTGGTAGTGTCTTAATGACTGCACCTGGTTTTTGCTTTGGAAGGACTAAAAAATCACATAAAGCGAAATATCTAACCAATTCTTGCATGTCAGTTGCTTCTTACAGCCAAGGACCAAAGTGGTGGTTAATTTTTTCTAACCCTAAGCCCAAAACTCTAACCGTAAACCCCAACCCTAAACACTAACCCTAGTCACTAATCCTAAACTCAAACCAAACTAGGGGTTCCCAGACACCTGGGGTCTGAAACAAAGTGGGTGGGGGTCCAAAATGCAATGTTTGAGGGAGATAATTTGTACTCGTATCTTGGATGTACTTTTTTTCAAAAAAAAAAGATTTATGAAATATGCAACTGCTATTACTGAAAAGAACATTAACCATCCCAATTATTCCAGCCAAAGTTACTAATTTAACCATTTAAAATAGAGACTGATTGGCCTGGCCAATATATCTAGCCGATATTTGGGTTTTTCGGATGTATCGATATTGGCCAAAACACCTGACAAAATCAGCCGTCAGTAAGTGTTGACAAAAGGCTGTTGTATTACTCACGCATGCAGACAACTTGCCCAATAAAATACAACGAACGAAGTCAAGACAGTTATCTTACAGCAATGCTAACAGGTGCATTTTCATAAACAAGCAGACAAAGATGAACCATGGAGCACACGTAGGCTGTCACAGCCAAAACAAAAGCAACATCATTAATCAGATGTATTAAAAATCACAGCAAAATGCTGAAATTGCTGCAACTTGAAAAATTTTAGCTCATAAATCCTGATTTTCAAAGTTTTTGGAAAAAGGTAAGGCATAGTTTACATTCTATTTTTGATAATGAAGCAGAAAACAAGATTCAAAAATTTTGAAAATATCGGTTATCAGTCCATGAATGGCCGATATATTGGTATTGGCATCGCCCCAAAAAAGCCATATCGGTCAATCTCTAATTTAAAAATTGCTAAATGTGTGCACTGCTATTTCTGCTTCACACAACAGTTACCACGAAAAAGGCTGGTGATGTGGTTGTAAGCACTTTTTGAATTTTACATGTTTATGATGCAATTATGGCAAGATTGTTGTATGATGCTATAGAACTTGAAAGTTTCTGGTGTTCAACCATGCTTAGCTACCACAAATTGAGTATAAAAACCCTGTATATTCTAATGCCCTTTGCAATATAACATATTTGCAAATCTGGAATTTCCTCTCTACTTTATTTGAAAAACCTTTATCGGAACTGTTTGAACCCATCAAATGATTTGCACATGGATCTGATAAATTATATGCCAAAGCACGAGCAGATAATTTCACAGAAGCAGCAACAAAACTTACTAGATTTATCTTTTAATACGTTGGGAGCCAATGTACAAGGATATCATAGTTAGAAATCACGCATTGAGCTGATAATTTTACACCATGTTACAACTCCAATTGAAGTACTGCCTGGGCACAAGTAACAAAAATAAGCACGTTTTAATGTTATTTAACCCTTGTCTGGCCGCATAATCTTACTATGCTAACAGGCCACATAGGTACAATTGTACCTTGTTTGTTTTTGTTGAAAAACTTTAATGTAGATTCGCTTTCTGCGTGATTTTTACTGAACTGAACGTTTGAATGTACAAATCTGACTTAGGCTGTTTTGACGTCTTGCAATGATGGTCAAAGACTAATTAAAAAGCACAGCAGGACACACACTTAAAACCAATTGCAAAAAGATGTGTGAACTTTAGCACTTTAACAAAATCAAAGAAAAAGGCTGACCATGAAGATAGCACAACAGAACGCTTTGACAACATGGATGTCACCTCTATTTACTACTTTCATACTTTGTTAGTTTAAGCCTTGTAAAGTTGTATTTATGCCGTCAGCCTTTTCCTTTGATGACTGGAACATGATGTTAGGGGGCTGATGTTATGGTAAAATGTTGGGTAAGTGCACGGTGAAAGGGCGAGCATTGCTTTGGTCTCTTGCATTTTTTCACAATATGATTGACGTCGCCGGCTTAGCATCCCACATCATCTACAAGGGACACAACCCGTGATTCAGGACAAAAGATCAATCAAGAAAGTTCCTGAAGAATCTTGCCCAAAGAGTTATGCGTGCCTTTGATTGAAGCTTGCACTATCAACTGGATAGTCATGAGAAACCATTTCCTTCAAGGTGCAGTAGAAACGGTGCTTGAACGACATTGTGTCACCACAAGAAGCAGCAGCTACCTCTACCATGCATCGTGGCAGTCATGGATCCACTCCAATCGTTGGACGTTGTTATTTTTGCAGAGACCAGAACCGGAAACAATGGAAGACAAGAAAAAGCTGTGTTGCTTGTATGCAGCCTATTTGCAATGAATATCAGTATCAAAGACAACGTGCATTATTTGTGAAAATAACTGAAAGCTCAAAAGAAGAATAGGAAAGCAGTAGTTGTGTGCATACAGCTATAATGTAATAAATGAACATTCATAGATTATGATCTATTATTTGTGAAAATTACCAATATTTGAAAGAAAGACATACAAAAATGTCAGGGAAAATACGATGCTGCATCATCTTACTGGCAAGACCCTGCAGTGAGAAAGTAAGTTGAAGAAGTAAAACTACTAGCCACACATCATTTTGCTTTCAAGCGCTGTTTTCGTACACATCAGGTTTGTTGGTGGAAAAAAATTAACGGGTAAAAATTTTTTTCTGCAGTTTTGCATATACATTCTAACCTAAAAATGTGGAGATGTCACAACGTTTGAGCTCTCTATGATTTTTAACAAAAACCCTATCGCAATTTAAACAGGCAAAAGTTACAATTGTATCTATGCGGCCCGACAAGGGTTAATGGAATTCGATTTCGCCATACGGCATCTTCGGTCCAAGTATTTGCAGCTCCATAACTCACCAGTCGATTCTGATCAAGAGCTACGCAAACCCTCAAAAGACTCGGCGAGACTTTTAGTTTGCAATAAAAAAATGTATGCTTTGGGTTTCAGGTTTTTTTGGGTAACAGCACAAATGGGATAGATTTAGGTATTTTTGGCCAAGGTTATTGGGCTCTTGGCCTCAACTGCAAGTATTTCAGAAGTTTTTAGTGGAAACTAGGCTAAAATATGAGTCTTTTCAGCCTTTGATTAGCTTTCTAAGATTTCTGGTTCAAACTTTTAAATACCAATTTTTGGTAAATTCACCAGTTTTTGGTAAAAATTATCAATTTCATGTATTTTTAGCCATAACTTTTGAATCAGAATGTCAGAAAGTCAGTCAAAGGCTCAAAAGACTCAGATTTTCACCTTGCACCAGAAACTTCATCAAAATACTTCCCACTTGTGGTTGGGGCCCAGGGCCCGATAACCTTGGCCAAAATGGCATAAACCTACCCCGCTTTATGACATTACCCACAAAAAACTCAAAACCCCAAAACTTTTTTTCATTGCGAAGTAGAAGACAGGCATATACGTCCTGTTTTAAAAGTAAGTGGTGCAAATGGTGCTATATTTTTAGGCAGTGGCTACGGATACGCCTGTGGATCTTGAAATTGGAAGACTTATAAATACGCCACCTGTGACGTAACAGTAACGCACAACGAAAGTGCAGTAGGCTTGGTTAAAACGAATTAAATGTAAAAGATAAAGCCTAACCTTAACCGTAGCCCTAACCTAACACTAACCCCTAAACATAACACCTAAGCCTTTAAAAAATGAAGAAAAAAAACAAAACGAAAGTCGGCAAGGTGAGAGTTGAACTGAAAACCATTGGCATAGTAGCTGTAACGCATAACCGTTACCCCACGAGTCCATGCAATGTGAATGACAAACTGGCCCTTTTATTTGAATTACGTCAGGATAGGCGTATCCATAGTCACTTCCATATTTTTAGGAAGTAACTACGGACACGCCTGGCCTGATGCAATTCAAATAAAAGGGTCAGTTTGTCATTCAAACGGTGTGGATCTTGTGGTCTAGGGGTTATGCGTCATGGCTGCTATGCCAAAGGTTTTCAGTTCAACTCTAACTTGCCGACTTTCCTTTTTTTCTTTACTTTTTTCACGCTTACGTGTTACCTTTAGGGGTTAGTGTAAGTCAGGGATAGCATTAGGTTAGGGTTAGCTTAGCTAAGGGTTAGGTTAGTGTTAAGTTAGCGTAAGGGCAGGGGTGCACAACCTTTTTTTGCTATTGCCGGCCGCATTACTTTTATTTATATGAAGTACGGCTGCCAATGACTGAGTTATATCTATGAGATAAGTTTAATTAAAAAATAGGTTTTATCTAGTATATGTCATTTACTTGTGCCTAGAGTATAATAAAATGTCAAACATTTTAACGAATTTAATAAAAGAAACATCACCGACCATCTAGATCAGGGGTTCCCAAACTGGGATACATGTACCCCTAAGGGTACATTTGCCTATCTGAAGAGGTACATTTAAGACTTGCAATAGAAGGGAAAAAATATGTTTATACATTATTCATTTCAAATTACTTATACATATGAATTTGTCTGAACCGTCGCATGTTACTAATCAGGTTAGAAAAGAGGAAGTATTGAGTTCATACTTATTTGCTGTATATTCAGATGATTTATTTCTTGAACTAAACAACATTAAATCTGGGTATCATATGGTTGAAATCTTATTGAACTACTTGATGTTTGCTGATGATCTTTATGTGTTTTGACCAAGTGTACGAAGGTTGCAAAGTATATTAGATGTGTGCCAAGCTTATGCAGAACCGCATGAAATTACTTTAAACTGCAGCAAAACTGTTTGTATGACGTTTAAGGCTTAAACGGTAAAAAGTGTGGTCATCCCGTTGCTGACACTGGGTGTACGAAGAGTAAAATCTGTTAGCCACGACAAAGATTTGGGGATTGTGCGAGATATTGAGCTTTCAGATGACGAAGACATTCAGACACAACTGCGATGTCAAAAGCTTTTTACTGACGTTAGAACGTAGTAAAAAATTTACTTTTTTGTTCCTTCTGCACATCCATGTATGCATCACAATTATGCTGTGATTTCAGGAAAGCATACTTCCACAGATTGTTTGGGGCTTATAAATTTTGTTGCAGAGCTCTGTACAACCTGCCGTGGCAAGCGAGTGTTAGTAGTCATCACTCAGGTTCAATATAACATTCCTACCTTTGAGTCTTTATTGAGATAAAATGTGTACCGCTTTCTCAAAAGATGCAGATAGTCTAACAACGTATGGTTGCGCGCTTTGATGCAGTCAGATCCTTTATATTCGTACTTATTCTTTTAACAATACAACCGCATTTTACTTAGTGACTGAAGGCCCGGACATTCCGGTATTAGTTTGAGGGCATGTGCACTGTGCAGGCCACAACGCATTCACACTTCACTAGGCCTTAGCCAGGGTTGGACTCTATTTCTTAACGTGCGATTTTCGCGTCCCACTCTGGATGGAGTGTTGTACCAATTGTTAAGACTTAGTGAACAACTATGTTAAGAAAGTATCTGTAATGTAATGTTGCATGAAATGTTACAAGTTGGCAGAAAAGTGTCTGTAATGCTGTAGTCCTACCACCAACGCTGTTACAAAATGTTCTGTGTCTATTATTATCAATCTCTTTGTGCAGGTAGTGTGTGCTTGTGCTCTGTGAACCTCATGTCTGGTTCAAAGATTAAAATAAAAAATAAATATCAGTGGCTGGCTATAATTTTCAAAATTCATTATATGCTTATTAGTAAATATATTTTTATTTTCCTCAGCCTTTTTGTTATAAAAAGTTTTAGGGGCATGGGCGTCGGAGGGAAGGGCAAAGCCCCCCAAGATTTTGAAATTTGACATTTTCCCATCAAATTTTTTGCAAAAAAGTTGTTTTCTTAGTTACGAGTAATGAAAATGAAATTTTACCATTTTTTGGCCCCCTTTGCAAAAATATTTTTGGCCAACCACTAAACATAAGTGTAGGACCAGGCAAATTTTTGGGCATGCAGATTTTTGCCCGAAGTCTCCCAAATTTGCCCAAAAAGTTTTGTGTGACTTTTGCCAACAAATGTTCTCCCATAAAGAACCCTTTTTGGTGTGACCTCCAATTATCAAGGATTCATGTGCTTTTCTGCAAACGTTGAGCATTATTTTCTGAAGTCAAACAACGTAGGACGCCATTTTTGCCTGTATTTTCAGGGATTTTGCCCGGATTTCAAAACATCAAAACTTTTGGTGGAGGTTTTTCACCCCCTGCACCCCGCCTCTTACACCACTGCCCCTGAAAAATCAACATTTGGCCCTTGCCTAGAAAAAATCCTTCCAGCGCCCATCTTCAGGGGTACATGCTCATCTACCGAAATGCTGAAGGGGTATATGTCCAGAGAAAGTTTGGGAACCCCTGATCTAGATTGTTACATATCTTGTCGACTGATTTTCTTGCCTTGCGTTTGTTTTGCTTCAATATACGCCAGCACGGCCGCCAGATCTTATATTGTAAATTACATGAGGATAGCTGCAAATTTCATTACCAAAGGTCGCTACGGCTGCAGGTCCAGGTTGTGCACCATTGGGTTAGGGCAGGGGTCTCCAAAAACTCAGGGTTGTCAGGTTCTTGACAGAAAATATGGTAAATGTTTAACTTATGGCAATTTTGTGGCAAAAATTTTTTGATAATAGCAATATTGATTTCATAGTTTTATGCAATTCATATTTTTCCGTGCTTTTAAATTTTTAAAGTTTGACAATTAAGAAAAGGTCTGCTTCATGGGAATCAAAATCAATGCGTGCTCAGTATAGGCAAAATATATCCTGTTTAGTTTAGATCAGATCAGTCGATTCAGTGGTTCTCAAAATGGGTGGAATCGTTCCCTGAGGGGCGATTTTGAGAGGCAGTGCGGCGTAAAACCCTAAGGGAGTAATTCGGGGACAAAACAACACAAAGGGGTGAAAATTCTCAACCACTTATCGATCACTGAGTTATCTTTAGTAGCCTAGGCCCCATAGCCTAGTAATTTATCCATTAAATTTTCACTCTGGATCGTCTATGTGCTCGGCTACAGTGTGGATTATCATCTTCACAAGAATTCTGAACGTAATATTAGCGTCATAATACAGTGGTTTAGTACAACTATTTCATTATTTCTTTAAGTAAAATTAGTCAATTTTACTACCTTCTTGTGTTTACGTTATCAGGCTTGGCCAGACAGGAAAACATGGCAGTTGTCGACGAGATATCGTGCGTACAGTGAGATTTTTTTAAGGCGTAACACGCGTGAGAATACTTAGGCGAGTGAGATTTATTCACTCGTGACTGCATTTCACTGAAATCATAATGGCGCGTGAAATCTCTTTTCCAAAAAGCTTTTATGAATGAAAAACAGGTTTTTTGAGAAGCTCCAGTAGAGATGGCACAGGCCGCTAACAGTCCAGTCTTCGGGCCGTCCGCTAAGGTTTTGAAACAGTCCGCTAGCAATTTTTTTAGCGATGACGTCACTCCGGGCCGCTGCAGTCTGCTCGCCAAAAATTTTTGTTTTTTGCAAAGTTTCATAACCTAACAACGAAAATTTTTTGCTGCTGTTCTCTCCATTTTACCGTTCTGCCAACGTTCCGTTTCGCTTGTTTCCATGCAAATCAGTGAACCATGTTAGGAATCAATCAAAGCAACCAACATTTTCATTTATAGTCTGTCGCCGAGGTTT
>JGI24159J19872_10001313_pt1 | contig 26897 bp, 13 predicted proteins | sample Ectturendosymbi4_FD_19872 | JGI IMG/M metagenome (IMG submission 19872)
TTTTTTCGATTTTGACTACAAGACTTGCTAAATCCGTAGAGGGTTTGAACAGCTCTCTAGCTCAATCGCCTGGCGAGTTATAGGATTTCAAAGCTCTGCAAGAAAAGTGGCGCACGCGGGACTGAAAGGGTTAAGAACCCTGAGCTAAGTGCTTCCATTTCCAATACCTATCAAAGTACGCTGAAGCTGTGGCGGTCGGTAGATGGCGCCACATGTAAACAAATAGTCACCGCTAGATGGTGCCCATGAGTAACAAGTCACTGTGATGGTAGTCACAACAAACGAAAGATTGGTATTCATTCTCCCTATATAATAATAGTGCAACCAAGCAGAGATGAGCGGACTGTGAAATTTTTCAGTCCGATCCAGTCCTGATCCGCCAATTTTCAAAAAAATTGCAGTCCGATCCACTCCTGATCCGTCAAAAATTGGCTTAAATCCTGATCCAGCCCTGATCCGTGCTCATCTCTGCAACCTAGTATCAGTAGAGTGAACTCGATGGGTGATCTACTGATACTGTAGTTGCAATTGATATAGTTGAAAGTGGTGACTCGTGGAAGTAAAGAGTGAACTCAGTGAGGGATCTCTATTGCTGCTGGTTGCTTTCTTGTTAGTTAATGCCCTGAATTGCCATCTTTCTCTTGTGCTTGCCTAAGTCGTTCAAAGCGATGCAATCAACTGCCACAAATGGCGTCCAATAAGGCACCTGGGAGAAAGGCCATAAGCCCCTTTCAGTAACACCCTCCGTTGAAGATCATCTTGAACCAAAGGGTAAGGGTCGAAATTGTAAATTGAAAGTTAAAGTATGGATAAAAGTGATAGAACTTCCAAGCTAATGGAGAGGGAAGTGATGTGGCGGTCGGTAGATGGCGCCACATGTAAATAAATGGTCACCGCTAGATGATGCCCATGAGTAACAAGTTGCTGTGATAGTAGTCACCACAAATGAAAGATCGGAATTCATTCTTCCTATATAATAATAGTGCAACCCAGTATCAGAAGAGTGAACTCGATGGGTGATCTACTGATACTGTAATTGCAATTGATACAGTTGAAAGTGGTGACTTGTGGAAGCAAAGAGTGAACTCAGTGAAGGATCTCTATTGCTGCTGGTTGATTTCCTATTAGTTAATGCCCCAAATTGCCATTTTCGCTTGTGCTTGCCTAAGTAGTTGAAGACGATGCAGTCAACAGCAGCAAACCCCATTTTCCTAAAGCGGTGATTCTTAACAGGGGGGTACACCTCCCACGGAGTGTCAATAAATTTCCAGGGGAGTGCGTGCTTTCACGCGCTCTGCAACATGAAAGTTTGATCAATAAATTTAACAACAAATACACTTGTTTTTGCAACTTATTTAATGTGAGATGGCTTGAAACAAAGGACCATTACCACTGTGGCGTGGTTCTAGAAATGGTTGAGAACAGGGGTGGAGCTAGGGGTGTGCCAGAGGGGGCACTCCCCCCCAAAAGTTTGCCTGGCCCCCCTAGTGGCTCCCTAAAAATTTTCCGCGTGGTGTCATGTCACTGCATTGAAGTCCTACACAGACCATTGACAGCTCCCCTTGTTGCAAATCTGGCCCCTCCAGTGGCTCCCCAAATGAAAATGTCTGGCTCCGCCCCTGGTTAAGAACCACTGTCCTTTAAATGTCGTCACTGAATAGAGAAGTCGTTCGTGCTTAACATAAAATGTTATTCTCAATGCAGCGTTTGGAGCATTTTCAGTTTGGAATGACAACCAAACACACATTGAGGCAGAGCTGAGCATTGGACTGGACTTGGATTGGACTGGATCCGGACTATGACGAATTTGTTGATTTTGGATTGGATCCGGACTGTGAAATGCTTCATAAATTTAGGATCAGGACCGGATTCGGACTGAGTTAATGGCAAAAAATTTTGTGTTTTTTTCAATGAAAGCTGTATTTTGTTAATATCTTGAACTTTATTTGGACTTGGATTTTGAATTTCTTACACTTTTTGGACCAAGGTTGGACTTGGACTGAGTTATAAAACAGGACTAGATCTGGATCGAAAAATATGACAGTCTGCTCATCTCTGACATGAGGTAGAGACTTGAGAAATTGATGAAAGAAACTGAAAAATTATATATGAATCTAACTTATTTTCAACCTAGAAAGAGAAGAAATGAGGAAAACAAAAACAACAGCTCCCTCAACATCAGACTTGTCGTCAAAACATCAGAAAATTATCTCGAAATATCAGACAGCAGAAAATTATCTCGAAATATCAGATCTGATATTAAAACATCAGAAGTAGCAACACTGCTGACAAACAATAATAACTCAGAAATTTCGCAGAGGTCAGAAATTTCGCTTGACACCGGCGGTTCCCGCCTTTGCAGCGTCTCCAGCCAGCAGACTTCAGAGGACAGGTTTGGTGGTGACTTCAACCCGAAGGGCAAAAAACTGCCAAGGTAGGTTAGCCAGAGTGCACGGTAGGTCTGGCCCTCTATTTTGTCTTCAAATTCATGAGATAAAATGCTGTCTCGTACATGCAGGTAATGTCAAAAGTGAATGCAATTTTAGTTGTTGTTTGCGACAGTTCACCGTTTTTTTTCGTTTTGGAAGTGACTACGGATACGCCTGTCCAGTGTCCTCACGCAATTCAAACAAGGAAAAGGGTCAGTTTTGAGTTTGTCTTTCAAACTGCGTGGATCTCGTAGCTTAAGGGTTATGCGTTACGGCTACTACGCCAATGGTTTTCGGTTCGACTCTAACCTTGCTGACTTTCCATTTGTTTTTTTTTTCTTTTTTTTCAAGATTGGGTATTACGTTTTTAGGGGTTAGTGTTAGGTTAAAGCTACGGTTAGGCTTAGCCTAGGGTTTATCTTTTACGTTTAGTTCGTTTCTACCAAGCCTACTGCACTCTCGTTGTGCATTACTGTTACGTCACCGGTGGTGTATGAATAAGTTTTCAAATTTCAAGATGCACAGGAGTATCTGCAGCCACTGCCTTTAGTTTTACTGACAAGGAAGAAGAATCAGTATGGTCTTAGAGAAGTGATTCTTAACTGGGGTACACCTCCTCAGGCCAGGGAGTCAATAACTTTCCAGGGGACTTGAGTCCTTACACACTGTAAAACATTAAAAGGTTTTGAATGGGAAAGTGTCCCGCCCAATTTACCTATTTAAATTCAGGGGGTTTTGAAACAAAGACATTTATTACTAAGTTAAGGGGGAGTAGCAGTACAGTAGAGGAAAAGTTAAAAACACTGTCTTACAGTATATATTTCGCCTGTGGCAAAGGGGGATCCAGCCAGTAAGGTAAGGGGGTGCAATTTCAATAATGATATGTGGTGGTCAAGTCTATGTGGCTTCGCTACTGTGGGATAGTTAAAGTATACTTCGCAANACTGCCATTTGTAANTAGTTTTTAAATATGTGTATTAGGGTGGTCCTTAAATGCATAGCAAAAATTAAACAGTAAAAAATACCATGGGCACCGAGGTGGTTGTGTTCGTTTTAGGCTAAAACTATCTTATGTAAAAAAATTCCAAGCTAGAAGAACATTTACAGGTTGCACATGAGCAATGAAGATTCTTATAAATAAGCACTTTTGTTGATATCTGGGTTCCCTTATTTTATATTTACAGAGTATTAGCTGCTCAGAGGCAGGGGTATCGTGGGTGTCACCCCCCACCCCATTCATTGTTGCTTGGTGAATAGTGTACTCTTTTTACTGTCAGGAAAGGCACACCTATGCTGATGCTCTGTCACAAGACAATCTACATGAGGAACTGCAGCTGATCTTCATCATGCGCTACAAGCCGGTTGTATTCTTGGATAAGTGTCACCCCACGCTCTGCAGCGTCATTTGTGACTTGGATTCCTTGTACCAACTTTCTGGCCATCAGATAGCCTGGTTGATCATTCCATGAGCCAGGATCCTCCATTAGAAACTTTTAATCCATTTTCATTGTTAGGAAGAAGCGACATGTGTTTTTTGTTAGAAATTCAACCAAGCAGTTGTTTGAAAAGTCTTTCCTCAGGGCACCTTTGGGAGGATCTTCATCTCCATCTTTGTCAAGTGTTGCAACCATTCATTGTTTCATCCATGTTATCTGGCACCTCTTGGTCAAAAAAGCCAAAGCCACTAATCCCTCAGAGAGGTACCAGAGCTGACCAGATAATTTGTTCAGTAATCAGTGCGATTGTTCCATCTACGCAGTTATTTACCCCTCTGAACAAGGGGTCTAAGGGTTATTTTTTGAGTTGTTACCATTTTCAGTACCCTCAAACCATTATTTGCTATTTGTATGTAGATCTTTTGTTTATACTCAATGAATAGTTCCAAAATGTCATAAATCTGATGAAATTTTAGATCTTGACCAAGAGGGAGCCGCACAGTCGTGACAGTGGGTGGTTAAAATGTGACAAATATATATTCTGCCTTACAAAAATTCAGTTTTGAGATGCCTATAACTTTTGATCCACACATCCTAGCTCAATTCTGACAGCAGATTCAGAAAAAGTGAGCCAGAAATATCTAGATTACCAATTATCAGACCTACATCTGGTACAAAAATGAAGTTATGGGCTTCCAAACACTTTTCAAAATGAACGTGGTGATACATGAGGGCAAAAAATGGGTTGTGACCCTTACAGTTTGAAAGGCCATAAAATCTAAAGCGCTTGGAATTTTGATCTAAAGCTTGGGGATTTTTCATTGCTCCCACAAGGGCACATTTGGTGCAATTTCGAGCAAAATTTGAGATGGTGCCCATGGAAGCACTGGTTGAGTTGGGATGGAATGACCCATGAAATTTCACTGCTCATGTGCAACCTTTAAACACCGATTTTTCTCTGAGATATTTTGCATAGATAGTTTTTCACCGAAAACAAACAAATTTAACCTGGTTCCCGTATAGTTTTCCAAACTTTCCAAAAAGGACCACCCTAATCTGTATCTAATTTAACTATATTTTTAAATAATTTTCAGACTAAACTTCAGAACTTGACATGTTTCTGGTTAGATAATTTAATGCAACTATAGTTCTACTTCTTGAAAATCATTGAGCATATAGAAAAGTGAAAAAGAAAAGGGCATATCTTGTGACATCATGTTGTTCTGTGCAAAATTCATTCTCTATTTCATAATTATCGCAGCATCAAGTGTTATCTTCCAGACTGTCAGTCAGAGTGGTAAGATTATTTGTGATTTTGCATCTTTCTATCCAATGCATACCATGTAAAGTTTTTTTTTCATGCAAAATTTGTGATTTTGAGTAGGCATGTTTTATAATTCTTTTTATGGAATTGATTTCACTATGCTTCATTTTTAGTTACTGTATTTATTAAATTGTAAGCTGCGCCTTATAATGTTTTTTTTTCATGGTTTTGTGCAACTTGCAGTGAAGGGCAGCTTCAATTTTTTTCTTTACCTTGTCGAAAGGACTAGATGATGCTCAATCTCATTTCTACATTTTGTTGACCAAACCTTTTCCTCTTGAGCATCATGTGCACATTCTGTCACATTATGAGGAGCGACTGTAATGATTAGAAGACAGTTGTAGTGGTGTAAGCATCATTACCAGGGTTGCCAATTAAATGCGAAACATGCTAGCTCTCACCGAGATAACCTATGTTCAAGCATGCCTTACAATCAAGGATGGCTTGCATTAATGTTAGAACACCTTTTTGTGCCACTTACTGTCAGGGACAGCTTACAATGAAGGATGGCTAACAATCGATTAAATATGGCAATATTGAAGTCTGAACTTATTTGTAGAAGTTCTTGGCCCCTGCATTAATATTATTCCTTCATTTTTTTCTATGTGTGTTTGATTCAGACTCATGGTCCATATTAAAATGGTAATGGAATAGCCGGAGGCAACAAAAATGGTTAGGCATAGCACATTACTGAATTTGTGTTAGTTGCTAAACACAGTCAGCACTAAGAGAGAAGCAAAACATTGAAAAAGTGTACCAGCTACAATGTATACTTGTTTAAAATCCATAAATGCCTAGGTGCTTTGCTAACCCCTATTACAGTTTTTTTGCAATATCACGAATATAAATTTTCCTGTATATCACTAAGAGATTGACAAACGAAAGTTGAAAAACGAAAACATGTAAACTTTCCGTATAGGTAAAAACAGTATGCAAAGTCAATAACAAGGTATTAGGTTACTTTGTGTAGTGCAAACAAAGTACTGTACCAACTTTATGTTCTTTGCAACACGGTACCCCACAGTTTTGGTAAATTAAACCTAAAAATTAACAAATTTGGTAAAAAACTAAAAGTTGATTTTTTATCAAATTTATGGCTGTTGGCCATAACTTCTGAACCAGAAACGCTATAAAGCCAAAGTATCAAAACACCTGGATTGCTAGTTTCCAATAAACCTTGAATAAAAAAATTGACTCTTGCAGTTGGGGCTCAGGGCCCGATGACCTTGTCCAAAAGGTTTTAAGAACCAACACCACTACTCCACTTATGACATAACCCGCAAAAACCCGAAACCCAAAACATTCAAAATTTTTTTGAAATCCAAACTATAAGACTTTCCGCCGCATCTTTTGAGGGTTTGAAAAGCTCTTTAGTTCAATCGCCTTGTGTGTTATAGAGTTGGTAAGTGATGCAAGAAATGTGGATTTCAGTTGTGGAGTTGGTAGATGACGCAAGAAATGTGAAATTTGCTGGCTGCCAAGGTGGAATCTTGACAAGGAACGATATTGAATTATTTCGTGTGTATTTAAGGAGAAAGTCTTCACGTTTGTGTTGCCCACAGCTTGGCAGTGTTCAGTGTTTACATCAAGGATGTCTGACACATTTGATTTGATAGGCTAAAGTTTACACATGACAAGACTGTACGTGCCGAATACGTGGTGTCACAAATTTGTTGGTAATGTCACAACAATTTGACTGCCTACCTCAGTGGTTCCCAACCGGGGTGCCGCGGCACCCTGGGATGCTTACAGTGCCCAGGGGTGCCGCAGGCTAACACGTTTTTTATACCATATCATTAAAAATACATTTTCAAGCTGTCATCAAACCTCAAAGCAAATTGCTATGGGTGCTGTAAATTATTATTCTTTTCTGCAGGGTGCCGCAAGCCTAAAAAGGTTGGGAAACACTGGCCTACCTAATCAGTTCGGTAGCCACATGGAAACACCTTGTGGGGTGCATGTTACCCTTGGGCAGAATGTTTGACCTCTCTGACTCTTACGATATGTGCTTGCAAAAAATGTTGCACTGTTAACTAACATGCGTTGCTAGCGACCCTGTACTTCTTGGGGGGAAAATTAAAATTTTTTTGCAAATTTCACAAATGGAAAGACTTAGTGTGTATTAAAGCAATGTCAATGGGCAACGGAATACATGAATTGTCAAAGTAGTGAACCATTTGATATGGGTAGTATACACTTGTAAAATTCTGCTTGGATTGCTAGCGACCCACATGGGCGTTTAAGGGATAGCTTCCCATAACAAAGCATGAAGTTTTTTCATTTAATGTGTTGTGTTTGCATTATTAACTCATTAAACATGGTTTGGTGGCATCTAAAATTTTTGAAGACTCAAAACTTCTTGTCTGTTTGCACATTACATTATATTTTTAACCTTTAATAATTAACAATCCTTGGAATTTGGTAGTGCTTCTGCTTCTTGTATGACATTTTTTAACATATTTTAAATATTTTTATTGTTTTTAGGTCCACCACCTTGCAATGACTTCTTGATGACAGATGTGTGTGAAGCGTATTTGTATTATGGAAAATGTCATCTTTATCAGGCTCAAATATCATGTAGAAGAACATGCAAAGTGTGTCGTAAGTTTTCATCACCAATCCCAAATATCAGAAAAGCTTAGGCAATTGTATTAAAAGTCATAAGAGTCAATTCAATTGATTTGCTTGATTTGCAAAAGTTTTTTGAAGTGTTTGTGTCTTGAAATAGTTGAATGGCATGAATTATACTTTCATTAGCATGTGGTGGTTCCACTGGAAACGGTGTATAGTCAAATGGGATAAAAAAACATATTTTAAGTTTGTATTACCTCTCAAATAAGTTAGGGTATTTTCTTGGTCATTTCATAGAAGGCAACCCCCATGTCAAAGTAAATTGTCTAGTTTTTTTTGCCCAGGCGAAGGGGTAAAAAAACATTTTCTGGGTAGAGAGATACTTTTTCTTGGACTGTGCTCTGTACAAACCATTATGTAGATTTGCAATGATTTATTTACAGCATGCTATTATGCAAAAACAGCAGATTACAATGATCACTTCAGTTCAAGCAGTCTTCAGCAGGTCATCAGTATTATTTTCCAAACTTGCAGAGGTTGGCAAACTTTTTGGACACCATGCTGTTGCTTAAAAATTAAACAAGCCTTTCCTCTGCCTGCATCTGTAAGTATTGGCTGGTGTGGACCATGAAAACAACATTTGCATAGAAGAGAATATCCATGTCTTTCACAGTGGGCCAATCCCACAACAAGTGACTTATTAGTTGTACTCTCAGTGCTGTGCAAGAAGTTTATTTCCATACTTGTTTGTTTATCATCATCGACATCCACAAAGAAAACTTCTTAAAGTTGTTCCCAGTGGTAGATTTTGAGGCTTGGTCACAAAAACAGCATACATTTGGACGTATTTATTCCTCACTCATTTTTATGTCTTCAGCTTTACTTTTATATATGTAGTACTTAGGAAACTTTAACTGATTACTTAGCGGTGCATTGGTAACTGGTTCGACAAACAAGTTCCTCATCTATTCGACTTACTCTTTTGCCATGCCTTATTTTCTCACTTTGTACTTTAAAAAAAATTTCTGTCTGTAATGACTTTTCCATGCATAAATATCGTCCTTTTTGGAGGGTGAAATTTCAAGCTGGCCTGCTTTTAGACTTGAATATAACCTGAAGAGAGGTTTCACTGTCTTGAGGTACGTGCGTCAAAAACATTTTCTATCTGGTAAAGAAAATCTTTGCATTATTTTTATCTGACTAAATGTGTAGGCTCTATCAAATGCTGCATGCAACTACATACTATTTTTACTGATCTGGCCCTTCTTAACAGTAAAGCTGCTGTAGTGTGATTCCAGCAAAAAGGAGTCTTTTGAACCTACCATTATTTTTAACCACACAGTACTATTGTGATGCAGTTTAAGAAAACGCAATTATGAAGCAGCTTCATCACCACTGTTTCATTACTTTCTGGAGTAGACCCAGGGTTCTCAAACTTAGGGGCATGAAAGGTTTGCAAGAGGGGCATAGGTGTGGCAGCAACATACTGTTGAAAATCACGACAATTGCAAATAAAGTTTAGTTTCTTACTGTTTTTTGTGTTTAATTGTGAGGTTAGCTGAGATGCAAGTATCAATGACTAATGCCAAAGGAGATACACCTAAAATAGTTAAAGAACTTCTGTTCTAGACTTAAAACAAGATAATTGGCAAATGCTTGAGCTAATTTAGTAATCAAAAACATTTGCAATGGAGCTCAAACACCAAACAACATATGAAGGTTCTTGTTTTTTTGCAGAGCAGTGCTATGGAGAAATTTACATTTGGTTTTACAGTAAAATCATATTAAAAATGCAAACTTGGGGTAAAAAATCTTGTCTGGGGTAAAAAGTAACTAGTTCTTTTTTGCACAAGTCAATACATCCGTTTAGGGTAAAATCGAACTATCCCATAAAACTCAATGTAAGTTGTCAAGTTTTTACTGATATGGGTATGCCGAGACATGCATTACCAAAGCACTTGCCAACTTTGACATGTTTATGCAAAGTACTTCTGAAGCAGCACAAAAGTTCATGAAATTTGTTTGTGAAACTTTTGGTCCTATCTATACATAATCAACATCAATTTGCATACAAACCTGCTAACCTTATTTGAGAACTTGGGTTGGAACAAATATGCTACAAACAATGTATCAATGAATGCCTCTGTAGCACCAATTCATTTGAATTTGTTTTTCTTTTCAATAATTTGTAAGGGGGTAGTTACCTTTTGACCCAACAATGATGATTTTTTTTTTACCCCACTTGACTATTTTGTAGTTTTTGCTATCTGTGTAAATGACACTATGCTAAACTGGTCAACTGCAAGTTTTCTGTGATAATATTTTTACGCCAAGCAAATCAAAATATTATCTATCATTACTATTGTCAGCGTGTTTGAAATACAAATGTTCTTAGCATGCTCCAGACATTTCATTGATTGTGAAAAGCATATTGGAAAGTTTGGTTTTTGGAAAAGATAAAAATGTTGTTTTCATTTGATTTGTGGTTCTTATGATGAACTGTGCTTGTTTTTTTGGATTTGTAAAGCTCATAATCAGTACAACTTCAGATGCATTAAGGCTGTAACATTATGTCTTCTTTAGTTTTTGGCTGGACTCCTTGGTCACCATGGGGTGCCTGCACCCACACTTGCAGTGGTACGCAGACTCGCACGCGAATATGTCAAAGTGCACCAGCTGACTGCCCAGGACCTGATGTTGAAACTCAAAATTGTGCCCCATGTGTAAGTCCTCCTTCTGCAACACCTGCTCCACCAGGTATTACATATCATTTTTGGTTGTTGCTGGTATAATTTTTACACTTTGTGTCTAGCTAGTTTTGCACTTTTACTAGCATGCCACATGGTCTTAGAACCAGCTATAAGCTTCTTCTAAATATACAGATTCATGTAGAATATAAAGAAACAGATGAGACTACAGAGAAGAGAGCAAATTATTACAGCTAGATGCATTAGTTACGGTTGTGACTGAATTTTCACGATTGAGGCCGATTGCCTAGTTATTTCATCATGTAATGCAAAATATCTCTAGCACAAAGTTCATCAATAGGTTCATGCACAGAAGAATTGGAATTGCTTTAACAAATTAACTCTGGCTTCCATTCAAAGTTGGGTCATATGAAAGATGTGAAAAATCATACTTGCAGCATTTCTAGTGTCATGCCTGGTGCTAATCAATAGTTGCTACAAGTTTCTTATGCTGTCTTGCCAAAAACTACCTTCTGTTGCAGGATGAATTTTGAAAGCAGTTTTGATCCGCACCACAGAGTTCATTGGGACAGGTCCTTGCTGATGAATTTTAACACCAAACTAGGGTACAAAGCAATAATATGATAAATATTATTTTTGTAAGATTTGAAATAGTTCAAGTCTTTTTTGGAAAGCAGAATGACAAGAGACTCAAGTCTTCTTTTAAAAAACTCAATTCAGTATAGGCATTACCACGTGATCACTTAAGAACATGACTTTACGCAATATTGGCAGTGAGTTGTGATGACTGCAAGACCTTTATTAGATTTTGATTTCGTGTTAAAAACTTTTCCAAATAATTTTAAGCTAAATTTGTGCATCGAGGGTGGATTCTTAGCATTACTTATTGCTGAAACCATTTGATCAGGGGTGCACAACCTGCGACTGCATGTGGCTTTCAATAAAAATGTATGCAGCTCTGCACATGTAATTTGAAATCCAAGTTATGGTGGCCATACATTAACAAAAACTCCTGTCTGTTGTATGAAGCTGCTTAATAGAGTTATGGCCAAATAGACATGTGGAAGCAGGCTAGGCTCAATGTGTGGAAGCTGAACAGCAGCAATTCAATAAAAATATCAGAACTCACGGACAACCNATTTTGTAAAAATAGATGTACTGTGGCCAGAAATAGTGAAAAGCTTGTGCACCCCTGCACTACATGAATTCCTTCTTTTAGTCTGCTAACTGACTTCAATGTTTAGAATGAAGGACTTCAAACTAAAAAATTCAATTGGCAGTAAATATAAAAGACTCAACATGACTTGATGGCAAGTTGTGGCTTGGGCTTGAGTTTTTGCATTTGAGGGTGACACATGCATCGATATCTTGAAGTCAACTTTCACATGACTTGTTTACATCCATGGGAAAAATTAGCTTGGCAAAGATTTTTTAATTATAACTGGGTTTGGTGTTGCAATAGGCTGATTTTTGGAATTAATAATATATATGAAAATATTTATAGTAACTGGCTTGTTGAATTGTTTCAGTAACAATAAGTGTACAAGTGTGTGATATTGCATGGATTTAGCATTAAGTGAAAACCTGTGACAAGTTTCTTGTGTATTTTATAATAGTTGCATAAATAATATTAATTGTTTAATAAAATGTGTGGGGTGTGTGGCTTCATCAGACATTTTGAATCCTGCAATTTTAACATTCCTGTGAAGATTGCATAGTAATACAAAAATGTTCATTATGTTACTCAAACCCATCTTTGTTCTTTGGTAGTANACTCAGTTGATATTTATTTTGTGCTCAAAGGAATTTTCTTGATGACAGTTTCATGTGCATATTTTTCTTAAGTTGTAGCGAGTATTATTAATCCTAAAAGCTATTCCAGTTGGTTTGCTGAATACATGGGCTTAAACTCAGCTTACTTAACATTTTTTGCTGGTAGTGGTGATAGTTACTCATTCTCTGTTGTCAATGTTGCTTTGTTTAAATTGCTAACTTCACACAATTTAATTAATTGGTTCATTTTTGCTAGAATGTGAGATATTTTGAGTAATTGCAAAAATATTTTCAAATTGTAATTTTTTTGTAACTTGAAAGCTTGTAAAGTGTGTTTTGATGTAAAACAAATCGTTGTGTACTCTTAAAACTAAAATTTTGCAGTTGGAGGATCCACACCACCACCGCCGCCAGTTGTAACTACACTTCCTCCACGTGAGTTAACCTGTGTGTGAAATTATTCCTTTTTTCCTTTTTTTTACCAAGTGTGAAATTTTCTTTGTAAGAAAATGTAGGATAATTTTTGTGTAGACTGCAATTTTTTATACATGTCATGCATATATATATTGTGAAATGGCAGTCAGTGTATCTCTCAGATCAGATGATGACAAATTTTACATCTCAAGTAATAGCAATATTTTTGAATGCTCTGGATGCTGAACCAGCTTAACATCTTCCCTACTGGTTGGTGGAGAGGCACACCAAACGTTCCCCACTGGTATGTTTTCGCAGTTGTCCTCAAAATTTTGATAAGTTCAAAGGCCAGCCTTTGAAACACCGCCAAAATGCAAAAATTTGCACTACAGTTGTTTGGGAAGCATGTGGGTGCAAGAATCTGTTTAGTATTTGTCACAGATCAAATGTCAGCTTTCTGATTTGTGAATGCCCTACTTTATGCAATCTTCAATCGTTCAAAGAATTCATCGAAGTTTTACACAATAACAACCTTTCCAATTATGCTGTATTTATTGCGATTCATGATGCTTAGAAAAAGCTAGCCTAACAATGGTTTATATGGAACTGCGTTTACATGAGGTATTCTCTCTTGTGAGTTTGTGCCTACCAACCGCTTTAACTTTGCCAAATTTTATTTGCACTCAACCACCAAGTTGAAAAAATGAAAAGATTGGTGCAATATTCATTGCTTACAAGTTTTTAATCCATCAGTGCCTTGATTGTTGTATTTAGGCTATTGCAATTTTGTTGCGAATTCGTAGTCTACCAACCACTTCAATGTTGCCAAATTTCATGCACAAACAAGCACCAAGTTGAAAATATGAAAAGATTGGTGCAATGTTCATTGCTGGCAAGTTTTAAAACCATTAATGCTGTTTTTGATGCTGGAGTTCAGTGATTTTTGTTCCTTGCAAGAATCATACCTACCAATGTATTTAATACAGCTGCCTCCTTTAGATTTTTTTTATCTGGAAGTTATGTCTTTGCAATAGTGCTAATGCTGTGTTTCATGCACAAACAAGCACCAAGTTAAAAAGTTAAAATATTTAGATCAATGCTTATTGCTTGCAAATCTTGAAAATTACCAACGGCGTCAACCCTATTTAATCGTGGTAGGAAAACTTTCACTGTTGATATTCATTGCGGAAGTGGCCAATATAAGTAACCGCGACCAGAACTTTTATTTTATTTTCACTGTTTGTAACCTTGGCCCAAATAGCCAAAAAATTGTCAGACGTCCACAGAAAAAGCTTACTTGGCATTTGGTTGTAAGTATGCAAATTGGGGTTTGCCTGTGAGCAGGGGCGCATCTAATCTGAAAAAGGGGTCTGTCACGGAAGGGCAGCTTTTGATATCACTTTTCAGCATAAAACTGCATTTTCCCTTAAGACTAGAAATCGGTGATAATTTTGCAATTTTGCCGAAGTTCTGAAACCCAAGTTGCTACTTCGTCTCTGCTTAATTAACGCAAATTCTCTGTACTCTTCCTTAGGATGCACAGCCCTCTGGCTAGATCAAGTGGTGCGCAATATGCATACCACTCTGCAATTATCCCCATAAAGCCCTCTATGGCGTAACATTCGCTCACAGGTTTTTGCGTGCGCGGTAAGCAGATGAATTCCTGCGAACAGGGCAACTAACTACAGTCAAACCTCGTTTATCTGAACTACTTTGTTTCATCATATAATGTCAGTTTAGCGAGGCATCCGGAAAATCGGAATCAGGCCTGTAGCCATGGGGGGCATTCGAGGGCAATACCCCCTAAATTTTTGTGCCCCTCCAAATTTTGTTGCGCCATGAAAATTTTTTTATAAAAATAAATCATAAAAACAAGTCTTGACTGACCAAAAATGTTTTGCCCCCCCCAAACCTTTCAACCTGGCTACGGGTCTGGCCGAAGCGAACCCTCAATGGGGAAAGAGAAACGAACTGTAGGGTAGTCTCAAACAAACTGTCAACTTAAGCAAATATGTAGACTACATGTGAAACATGACTAAATGAATCTCTCACAGTTGTTTTTGTTTATTAGCAGATCAATATACAAAAGTAAGTAAGCATTCAGAATGAGATTTAAACGTGAAAAAAACTGTACAGGAGACCTAAAACTGCACCCTGCAGGGTCTGCCACTGTTACATTCACAGTGCTTAGGAAATTGATTTTGCCCTTCCATTGTGATTTAATGAACAACGAAGCAACAGTTGGCGTAATCCAGTTGAGCATTTTTTTTCTATTGATATGACATATCCGTTCCTAAGTTTCTGAGTTTGTGTTGGACAGCGTAGTTTCCGGATTAAAGGGGTGAAATGCAGGGATTCCGGTTAATCACAGTTAGGACAAATGAGATCTGACTGTATTTGGAATAGATAGTGTTATTGACCTGATAGTCAAAACACATTTCCAAGTTATCATTGCTTTCTCAGCGCCTTTATTACATCACAATTACTGTTTCTTCCTACGAACATGGTGCTGAAAAGATACTTAGTTTGTCGAACATTCGGCAAATGTTAGTCATACAGCAATGAGAGCTGTTTATTCAAACGTACATATACTTTAAGTGTAGTTAAAGTCTTATAAAATTGATGCTGACAACCAGCTGCACAACTGCGTCTGTGGAGCGCTCTGTTTATCAAGATGGCGGTGTTATAAATACATGTATACTTACAATGTCACTGTGGAGAAGAACGATTGAATTGCAATTGCTCTGACTACTTTGCATCCTAATGTAAAAGTGAAAAAATCGAAATCAATATAGGACTTCTTGCGTAGCAAACAACATCGTCAACTGCTTAATTCTAAAAAGGATATTTTCGAAGTACAATGCTTGACTGATATTTTGTTCAGATAACATGGCCACAATCTTTGACGCTAACTGTCACGCCTTTCAATATGAGAAGTTGCTTATAAAAATATAGTTTCAGTGGAAACGAACTAGCATTACTTGGCGTGACCCCGGGGAAAGCCCAAACTTGTGTAATTTTGTCATAACCTAGTAAGTGCAAACAGGAGATAAAGTTTAGCCCGAAACTACAAAACAAAACGATCGTGATTGGAGACTGTCCTCCCGCCATGAAGCAAAATATTACAAAACAGCTCCTGTGTGTGTGTGGCAGTGTCCAAGATTCCGACAGCATGAGAGCCAGTACTGCCAGAGGAGGAAATTCAGAAACACGTGCGTTCGACGCAATATCAATTACGAGTTTTCGAAAACGTGGGTTGTTTGCGCAGGCGCTATTTAGTTGGATTGTTTTGCGCAGGCGCTATTTAGACAAGGCAGTAACTTCATTGTTTCATAATAGTACTATGCAACATTAGAAGGGAAATGTAAGCTGTTGCCTGTTCCAAAACACACGCATTGGAGACCTGCAGTGACAACGTTTGATGTTTAATCGGCTTTAATGCTGAGTACCTGTGGTGCAAAGGGGTCTGTCATGACAGCCAAATAGACCCCCTAGATGCGCCCCTGCCTGTGAGCAACCTCTGGTGAGTACATGACTTTTCAGTCTGGCCATTTCAGTCTCAGCCGTTTCAGTCTGAGCCATTTCGGTCTGGCCATTTCGGCCTGGCCAATTCAGTCTGGACATTTCAGTCTGGCCGTTTCAGGCACGGGACTTTTCGGTCTTGGTTTTTCAGCCTCGAGACATTTCGGTCAGTCTATGAAATCTTGCAGACAGCTTACATGTTCACTTTTTAATGCAAACGTACTTAAATCAACAAAAGGTTTAAAAAAAAACTACAAACATGATCCAAGATGCGACAGTTAATCAGCATCAACATACGATCTTATTATCATCAAGCAAATTAAATCATTATCGACATTTAGCAATTAAATACAAACTCATAATTACAATTCAGATTTAATTGCTACCATAAATCCTCAAAAGGGAGTTGGTATAACACCAGCTAGCATGACATTTCGCCTGCCTATATAATCATTTCAACAAACAAATGTAATCAGTTGTTTATGTACAGAAATGTCGCGACTGAGATGCCCCCAGACCGAAATGTCCTGTGACCAAAACAGCCAGACCAAAACAGCTCACACTGAAATGGCCAGACTGAAACAGCCGGATTGAGTCGGCCAGACTCAAAAGTCCTGCTCTGACCTCTGGTATCACACTCAGCGAATGTGAATTTGTGTCCACCAGGCGTCAATCTCGGGCATCCCCTTGTGAGAATATGAGCTTTGTACTCCAAAACGCAACTGTTATCATGGGATTGGAAGTACAAGTACCATATTTTTGGACCATAAGGTGCACTTAAAATCCTTTAATTTTCTCAAAAATCTAATATGTGCCTTACAATTTGGTGCGTCTGTGCTTTCTCACCTAAAACCAATTTTATGTGGTCAAGGGTGGCATGTATCTAATTGCTAGTTGCAGCTAAACTATGAGCACTGCATATGTTTTCAAAGACTGCCGTTAGCCACGTGACTGACTGTTTTGTCCACTGTCTTAACAGAGGCCTTCGCATGCATTCAAAATCACAATTTTTTTGTAAACAGACCATCAAGTTGTGTAATAAACCAACAACAATTGCACAGAGCAGTGCATGTGTTTCAGTGAGTAGCTAGCACATACCTTGATTTTTCATTTTTTCCTTAATCTTTAACTGCTTTAATGTTTATGCTTTGCTTGGATTGTTTATTTCTTATTTTAATAAATAGTTCATATCCTGCAGCTTTATGCAATTCGACTGAATTTGCCTGTCGAACTCGTCCAGAAGTTTGTCTTCCCTTGGAACTGGTGTGTGATGGATTGGATGACTGTCCCAATGGCTTAGATGAAAGGCAAACAAGCTGCCCACTTGGGATTGGCAGTAGCAATGGTAAGTAAGTTTAAGTAAGCTCATTGGTGATAAGTGAGGAAACGCTTGTACATTTCCAAAATAAACACTCTGCCAGCACACTGAAAATAAAAACAGAATGATTATGTTAGGTGTCCCTGAAAAAGCTAACATAAAAACACATTTCAGTTAGGTAAAGCATGAGTGCCCAAAAAGTCAGAAAAATTGCTAATAATGGAATTTAGACAACAAACAAACTTTAGCATTGCTGCAAGATTCTGAGGAATCTGCCTGGTTTCTGCTTACATTTTTCTGCGATGATTAAAACTTGCAAGCGTATCTATTTTTCATAGTTACAGGCCACAAAGATGGCGGCAAGTAGATCAGCCACAGTTTGTTGATGGGGAAACTAGTTCCGTGTTTTTGAACGCATCATCAGTCCTTATTAAAATGGAATTTNGATGATATCTACAAGTACTGGGTCGTTTTCACGGGAAATTTTTAATGTTTTGTGATGCTTACAAATGGTTTGTAACACNTGGTGACAGATGCTACTGATGGTTGTCACCTACAATACATAGCAGTTGAAGTGCAACAGGAAAAATTTGCAAATAAGCAAATAATCATTTTATATTTAGAATTAGAACCCTGCATTACTTTCTGTATTGGTCTTCTTCTTCATTAGTGTGGCATTGATGCAATTATGGAATGTTATTTTATTGATTTGAATTACCATGTAATGATGTAATTTTCAAATGCAGTAGTAAATGCAACAAACATTTAAAATATAAGTTGATGGGTTGGTTTAGGAAAATCTTTTTTTAATTTTGGTGGAATGCAGTTTGCAGATAAAAAAGCATTTCAATGTCAATTTTTGGTTTGCCTCAATTCTTTCAGTGGACATACAATCTTACGGGACGCCTACGTGGTTGTGAAACAATGATGAAAATAACCAAAGATGTGTTGCAGAATCCTAATTTTTTAATTAAACATGCACTTCCTCCTCTCTAATACAGTTGAATGACAGCTTTTCAGATAAAAAACGACTTAAAGCAAGTTTGTATGGAAGTGGTAACTGATGATCCTGCTGGGCCTATTAATGGTGCCAGGGCATACAGAAGATGTCCCAGTGATCTCAATCCTCAAAGGTGCTGTGTGCGTTTCTCAAAAGAAAAATCATTATTTGAACCTGTGCTTTTGTAGTTGGTTTTATTTCCTTTCCACTTAGTTTTAGCACATTTTTATGAGACTTAAGCAATTTTGAACAATTTCCCAATCAACAAATTATTTGAAATGGCTTGCTGAAACTTGTGTGTTATTCTCAGAAATCGTTTTATGTGGAAGTGGTGGCGCTCGTTTCATCTGATCAACCTTGAAACAGGCAGATGCCTTGAAGTTGAAAATCCCACAGCTTCAACAAATCCAAAAGTATAATTATTATTACACAGTTTTCTATTGGTTTTGCAAAAAAGCTTTGTTTTGAGTTATATATGTGTGTGTGACAAATTGGTACATAGAACACTATCTTCTGAAATGGAAGTTAACACAGATGAAAATGGATTGGTTACTTGAATGTAATGCAGGGAATAATTTAAGATCAACATGATCTGTGGGTTACCTCTTATCAGCAGAACAGGGAAATGGAGAGCTTTTAAAAAAAGCATTTGAACAGTTTCTTGGTGGTTGATGAGAAGTGGTGCATGAAACAATGCGTAAAGTTATGGCTTGGTAATTTGATAACTGTTTTGTGCACGAAACCTTCATGTTCAATTAAAATATTTTCATTTATGTGTAAAGTGACTTTTCACGGGTTTATCCAAATTGTGTTTGTCCTCCTGTTGCATTGTGTTTGAATATTTTTTTAATTCTCCAAAGGTGCTTTAGAAAAAATTGAAACTCAACGAACAGCCGAACAGCAAAAAGCTCTGTAGAGTCCTTATTGAAGTCCTGTTGCATTTATTATCAGTCTTGTTGTTAAAGTTCTGTCTTTATGTCCCTTGGGAAAGCAGAGAATGTATTTTGAAAAGATTTTTTATATTTGGTTTTCGTGAGATTGTCAAGTTCGCTAAAAGGTCAACTCATAAGCCTAAGTTTTAATTTTTTAAATTGAAAGTGACATGTGGTAAGAGGATAAGAGCAGACGGTAAGGACCTCATATTTGTGATATGATTGAAAAGATTGCCTGAAAACTACTGATGAATTTTTAAGGATTTTGAAAATTGTTGCTGTGAAGGAAAGGGTGGATGTGTGGAGTTTTTAGGAATGGAACTGTTTTTCATATGACATTGTGTAATGAAAAACCTATCTGTTTGCTGCCGTTTAATTTTGGCTGTTTTTCTTGCTCATTTGTTTCAGCTCACAACTGGAGTTTGTAGTGATGCAAACCTTGATCAGAAGTTTGTTTGTGAAAATCGGACAACAAACAATTTACTTCTACGTTTGAGAAAACTAACCTTGGTATGACTTACACATTTTTTTGACAAAAAGTCTGTGCAGATTGCAAATGCAGCTATTGGTTTATGCCTAAATGCATGTTGTGTGTTACAATCTGATCACTTTGTTTGCTACAAAAATTGTCTGCTATAGTAATTTTACAGAAAATCGAAGACAGACATCACAGACCAACCTAGAGTGTATTGCAATTGCTAGATGTGTTTTTGTTCATTGTGTTGTTTTTTGATTCTTGACATCAAATGAATAAAGCTGTTTTTCCATAAAAAATGTGATATTGCTAGGTTTAGCACACCTCAATGGCTGAAACTGCTCTTTAAATAAGCTGTCAAAGAAATTGTTTCAGTTGATATTTATCATGTTCGGGCGATGTTTGCACCACAGTTTCTGATAATATATAATTGTTTTCAAGATTTTTGGTGTCAAAATGATATGACACGACAACTGATAAAAACACAATGAATCATATTTCTGATGAAAATCTGTGGGAAAGTGGTGTATCTTTGATACTTGGTGGTAGACAGTCATTTACTAACACTTTGAGAGCTGGGGTACGATATATTTGTACTTCGATTTCGGCCTAAAAAGCAGCAGTTTTCGGTTGCTTTACAAATGCCCTATCTCCTCCGCCGATTGCGTTAGAGATCTGTTCAAGAGCTCAAATGGATCGGACAGTCTAGTAGATTGCACTCGAAAAGAAATTGTTGGTTGGGGGGTGCGGATTTTTTTTGACTGACGTCATAAGTGAAGTAGTTTTGGGGTCATTTTGTCTCGTGTTGTCTCATGTACAAATTAATTAATTATCTAATTAGTCAAATATTTTAACTAACTTACATCACAACTTTTGAACCTGAAACCGCAGCAGGTCATCCAAAGTATCAAAAGCCTCGGATTGTAGCCTAGTTTCCAGTAAAAACTTCAGCGAAATACTACCACCTAATGGTTGGCGCCCAGGGCCAACCATTAGGTGTGGTAGTATTTCGCTCGGTGGTATGGCAACCATTAGGTGGTAGTATTTCGCTCGGCGGTATGTTTTTTAGGTCGAAATCGAAGTATGAATATATCGTATGCCGGCTCTCAAAGTGTTAAGTTCGTGCTGAAGCTAGTTTAGTAGATTATGTCTGAATATATGATGAAACAAATATTGTAGTGATTTCTTTACATTTTATGACATCATGCTCAAGAACATCGGCTGATTTTGGTTTTTGTTGGATTGGCATGAAATTTGACCTCAGGTAGACATATTGTGTAACTGTAAAAAGCAGCTGAAACTTGTGCATTTTTCGTGTTTGTTTCAGGTAGCTAATAACTTGTTTGTGTTAAAGCGAATTATCTTGGGCATTTTTACAATAGGTTAATCTTTGATTTTTAATGCAGGAGACAGATAAAAGGTTTGTCAGTTTGGGTTCTGGGGATCATGGATGGCCACCTATTATATCAACTGATTACACCAATCTTAATGCGTTATGGCATCGTGGACCAGCAGAACCTCCTGAAAGTTTATGCAAGGATCCTCAGGGTATTTATATTGTTCAACTGCTGTGTAATTAAATTATTATTTTAACCATTTTAACTCTACACCAATATGTCGTTTTACAAAGCAACTTTTCTGTTTTCATAAGAAAATGATTTTTTTTCATGCACAATCTGATTTTATTAGAAATCACTGAATGGGAGCCCTGATTAGATTATCGTATTTTGGTAGCTTTGCTATTTGCAGGTTTTATTTCATTCTATTTTATACTTCATGCACTTTGCAGAGCTAATGATGCCTACCTTGTAGGCAAAATATATACTCTTTTAGGATCTTTGTGCATGACTCTTAGCTTTGACATACTATCATGTACAATTTAGAAAAATCTTACTTTTATTACAAAATTTTTTTTTTATCTCTTTTACCACATAAAATTAACAAAAAGTGGGAGTTTTGCATTCCATGAAATTTTTGAAATCCATCTAGGCAAGTTGTAAACCAGGAATGTCGGCTGGCAAACATGGTTGCTTGGCTGGAAGTTCCATACCTGAAGCAGTAAAGTAGTTACCTACCACTTACACTGACAGTTAGTGAAGGGAGTTCATACAAANTTAGATGAAAGACTGAAAAATGTGTTAAAACAAATTAGTTCTAGCAAATCATCAGCTGACTANCCTAGCNTACACTAACAAGGCTAGGGCTATCCTAGTGGACAGTCAAGTGTCTGTTGTTTGGGTTCCGTATAACACATTCCTATTGATTTTTTACTAGTGTGTAGTGCGGCATAAAAGTTGAAATGTGTTCAACTCAAAATGAAACTTAGCCAGCATGCACTGAAGCAGTAAGTAACATAATTAAAATATACCCACCAGACTGGAAAACACTACTAGATGCAGTCCGTCTGCAGTAGGTTTAACTACAAGGTTTCTGATTTAGAAGTATGTTTTGAGAGACCGTGGGAGAAATTAGAGACTATTTTGGTACCTCAAAATGCTATAACCAGTGGTTCTTAACTGGAACTGGGGGGGAGCGTCAAGAAAATTCCAAGGGGGTGCGAGCCCCTACATACTCTACAATATGGAAGTTTTTTTAACAGGAATGTGTCCCTTCCAAACGTTATACCAGTGCTAATTTTATGCCGCTACATGTTATTTGGTTTAGTTCCAGCAAAGATGGAAGTCGGGGTTAAGTTTCTTGCAATTTTGCAGGCCAATATTGAGACTGCATACAAGCATTCAGGAGTGCAACTAGGACTGTGTAGCTGGCATGCTGTGCCAAGTCCCTTTGACAATAACATTCGTGCTGTTCTTGCATTTGAGAACAGCATGGTGCACATAGGGTTTCAAGACAGCCGGCTGCATCCCAAAGCAGCTTGCCTAATTCCAGATAAACATGAATGCATACACTTTGCACAGCTCCACACAGCATGGGATACACCTTGGCCCACTTCACCTGACCCTGGGCCCAAACCGTTAGATGGTAGTATTTTGCTGAAGTTTTATTGGAAAAGGTGGCTTAAAAGTCCTCCACTTGTGACGTCACTCACAAAAAATCCGCACCCCCCAACCAAAAAAATTTTTTGAGTGCAGACTAAAGACTGGCTGCGTCTTTGAACCTTTGAACAGCTCTCTACCACTTTCGGTACCAGAGTAACACTTGCCCAAAGCCATGTGCGATCTGATTGTTTTGGCGCGAAAATCTTCAGAACAGGCCGGACGCCAAAGTGTTAAAAGAAAATGTTTTCCATTTAATGCTGCAAAATAACGTTGCACCAAACATTGGCCAAAAATTGTCAAGTAATCAGCGGCCCATAGTTTTGGGTGCAGAGCAAGTGTTAGTAGTCATCAGGTTCAATGCAACATTCCTACATTTGAAGCCTTATTGTGAAAAATGTGTACCTCTTTCTTGAACAATGCAGAAAGTCTAACAACATATGGTTGTGCGCCTTGATGCAGTCAGATTGTTTATATTCGTCCTTATTATTTGAACGCTACAACCACATTTTACTTTGCGACTGAGTGCTCGAACGTTACAGTGTTTGTTTGAGGGCGTGTGATGCCACAATGCTTTTGTACTTTACCTGGCCTTGACCAGGATTGGACTCAGTATCCTAATGTGGATGTAGTGTTGTACCAGGTGTCATGGGTTAGTGAACAATAGTGTTAAGAAAGTGTCTGTAACCCTGTTATTCTACTTCTAACTCGCAATTAATCGTTCTGTTGTGTCTGTTTTTATCAATCTGCATTGTGCAGACTGTGTGTGCTTACTCTATGGACTTTGTGTCTGTTACAAAACCTTAAAATTAAATTTGCCAGGAAATGCATTTGGTTTACAAATGATTTAAACTCGGGGGGCATGAAACAAAGGAAATTATTTGAGGGTGGCGCAGTGGAGAAAGGGTTAAGAACCACTGCCTTAAACACTGACCACGAATATATAAATGTCTTAGACAATATTTGAAACATCAGTTTATTTCAACTCTAAGTGAATGTGAGGCTTTTCAGTGCAATACTTGATGCGGAAATTTCTCCCCTGAAATCATGAAATTCCTCATTGGTGCAGAATTCCTTCCAACAGGAAATTATTGCTACACATTAAAAACATTTGATTCAGAACTTGTTCTTTTATTCAGAAGTTAACTAAAAGCTACAGGCAACAGCCAAGAAAACAGATTACATTCAAAAGAGTCAGTTCGAGATAGCTAAGTGGACAGATTACTGATGGTCAAAGTCATACCAAAGCCAAAAAAGCTTTTTCATTGACCAATGCATGCTTCACTACTTTCAAAAAAAGGCATGGCAACTGTCTAATTGTGCAACGTCATTCAGTTGAAATGGAATGTCTCCAAGTTATTTAAAGACGTTGTGGTGTAGGTTAAATAAAAAAGGAAAAAATGCCACAAAAATCAGCCTAACATTTAAAATAAAAATACTACCCAAGTGTTTGTCTGTCAGAGCAGGCTTTCACAATTAAATTCTGTAAACCATTGCTATTAGAATTGGACAGGGTTCCTATGCAATCTTGAAAAGTATGGAAAAATATAGAAAAAAATTGTCAATTTTCACTCTGAAAAAAATTTTTTTGTCTGTTAGTATGGAAAAAGAAAATAATTTTCCAGACTTGATCTTTTTTGATACATTTTTATGACATTTTATTCAAGATTGATATAATTTTACATGTTAAATATTATAGTGCCCTTTATTTGACGTGGGTAGGTCATACAGAAATGTTAGGTTTGGAAAAAGTCTGGAAATTGATATTAAAAATTGCGTAGGAACACTGATTGGAGTTACAGACAGATGCTAAAAGAGTGAAGTATATAATATGTAAACAGTATCTTGTCTGACTCATTCTTACGCAAAGGGCATTTCATTTTCATAGATATTGCAAATCACTGCTTTTTTCAAGGGTGCTCATAACCATCTCAAGTTGGTTTTTTTTTACTGGTATCAGAAAACGATTACCATCTTTTTTGCAGTTTATTGGTCTGAATGGTCAGCGTGGTCCCCATGCTCTGCTTCATGTGCTGGTGGTAACAGAACTCGTGTTCGAACTTGCATCAATGGTCCTTCTGGAGTTTCACCCTGCATTGGAGGAACTTCTGATTCTGGTGGATGCAATGCACTTATACCTTGTACAGGTACTTGGTGAATTCTCTGTGACCATCCAGCACAGAGGTTCCCACCTGGGGTTCATGTACCCTTGGGGGTTTACTTGGCTATCTGAAGGGTACATTGAAGGTTAGGCATGGAAAGGAAAATATTTTTATATTCTTTCCAAATATTTATGCATAGATCAGTGACTATCATTTTCAAAAATCATTATATGCTTATTGTCAAATATTTAACTTTGAGACACAAAAATATAAGAATCTTGAAATTCTATTAAAAATTCAGTGGATTTGTGTTACTCAGCCTTTTTGTTGAAAGAAATTTTAGGGGCATGTGCTCATCTATGGAAATGCTAAAGGGGTACATTGTGAGAGAAAGGCTGGGAACCCCTGATCTAGCAGGATGTATTTTTTGTTGTGCAATGCAGAAAATAAGTCGTTTTATAAGTTGCACTAATGCAAGTTTGAATGCTATTTTCTTTCCAGTTCTCCTTGTTTCAGTTTTTTAGTAGTTGTATGCATCATACCTTGATATACACTGAGCGCTTTTATGCTTAATATACACATGCAAACAATCTTGATTTTTGCTTTCAGCAAGCCCCTCAGCCCCTAACAGCCAATGCCGAATTTACTGGCGTACACTGAACAACAATCAAGCTTCAACTGCTGGTGCAGCATTGGATCCTGCATGTTACCAGATTGTAACTGTTCCTAGTAAAAATTATGCTGATGCCCAAGCAAGATGTGAGGCTGCTTACTCATCATTAGCTTCAATCAAGGATTCATCTTCTGAACAATTTATTGTTCAGTTGATGGCTCAATACTCCATTCCAGATCGTGTTTATATAGGTATACCTTGCTTGATTTGACAAAGACTGTTTTGATAGTGAAAAATTTGTTCGGTACTAATAAACTTGTATGTCAGTCATAGTTATTTGTTGAGTTGTCAAAGTGGACATACTATGGGTGGAATTAAATCATATGTGTTGAAATACTGTTTAAAATTTGCCTTGGCATCCTCTTTCTTTAACATGCCATGGTTTGTGTTTCACTGTATTATTAATTCAGTGCTTTTTTATTTTGCTGACAATAATATTTGATATCGGAACAATTAAGTCCCCGTTCTGCTATCAACATACTTACCAATATTTAGTACTTGTTGAGAACATACTGCTCTACGCTGGACAGGTAATGACTTGTATGTTGACTACTGTTGTTTCAGTAACCTAGAAAGTAATTTGTTAGCCTCTCAAACAACTACCTTCATTGTTTGCAAATGAATGGTCTATGATTGTTTTATGATGTCTGCATGAAGATTACTGTACCAGCTTTACACTTTCCATGAATAATAAGCTGGAGCTAACACATTCAGATGATCCCTATAAATTAAATGTGCTGTCATTTGAAAATCATATGCTTCACGCACTCTTGCTTTGTTTTGACAATGCAAGTTTAAGTGAAATTATTAGGCAATAAATATTCAAAATGCAAAATCTTGTATATTTTCAAAAACCATATTTGCACTGTACAGCTTGTAAGTAATTGTTTTACGAGACATTTTTGTCCAGGTGTTTCTGAGAACTTCTATGCACCCCCAGTTCAAGGTCATCATTTGAGATATGAATTTGATGGTACACCAGTTGGTACATACCAACCATGGTTCATTGACTGTGTTTTGGGAGCAGGATATAGCTATGCTGGACAGGTGATGACTTGTATGTTTTGTCATTATTGTAAACATTAGGATAGGCATTTCTGGAACTTAAAACAAACTAAAACAAACTCCTGATGGGAAGGCAGTAGGCAACACGACCGGACTCCGACGAAGATTGCATCCGCATTGGAGAATTTCCCTGCTACAGTCATTATGCCGAGCGCTTGG
>JGI24159J19872_10001315_pt1 | contig 26883 bp, 23 predicted proteins | sample Ectturendosymbi4_FD_19872 | JGI IMG/M metagenome (IMG submission 19872)
GGGGGGGGGCAGTAGCCACTAAATTTCTAGGACATCTTGTCATTTTGTGCTTTGAGAGGCGGTGTCCCAAACAAAATACTGTTGCTCGCTTAAAGTCAAAATGTTTTCTCCCCAAAAACATTTTGGGCTGGCTACGCTACTGCTGATGTCATGTATTTTGAAAGTAATCGTAGCGGATGAGAAACAAACAAGAGTAAAATCAGGCGTTGCCATTGCATGTCGAAACATCACGATTTGTCCGCAAAGGAACGTCTGCATGTTTACCATGTCCATTTGCACCGACTCCGTACTACAGACAGTGGCGTAACTAGAAGTTTCAGCCAGGAGGAAACTTAGCTGAAGGGACCAACTTGCCAACACTGAGAAAAAGTTGAGAAATTGAACTGCGTCCATATGTGGATTTCTATACTTAAACCTGAAATCACCGGAAAAAACACTCCGAAAAACGCAAAAAACAACAACCTACTGAAAACCGAAAAATACTTAATTCAGAAATATAAGCTAAGTGGGGGCCTCTGTTTTTACATTTAACTTGCTAGGGGTCGATTCGCAATTCGCACCCCCATCAGTTACGTCACTGGGTATAGAATATTCGTTTTCAGTTTCTGTAATGAGATGTATTGCACATCTTACTGGAGACGAAAAACTTAGAATGTCAAAATTGTGTTTTTCTGGATCGGCACATTTGGAAATGAGGTGCGTAGCCTAAAAGCTTGTTAAATTTATGGGCATAGCCTACTACACATCCACTTACTACAATGCAGTGGTTTCATTAGTTTATAACACATGCACAAAAAATAGTTGTTGACAGCCATTTAGAATCCCTCGAGTGGTGTCTAACGAATTGTGACCCCATATTTATAGGGGTTCTGTACATTGCGACATGAAAAAAGGGTAATAATTTTACGAATGTAGTGTGACGTCATTCATGGTCGGTCCCTTGCACTGACCGAATCAAATGGCAACTGAACGAGCGGCAGCCGGCAAGACAAGTCAATCGAGGAAACCGCACACGTTGGTTACACAAGCGCCACAGGGTGGTTGACAGTGATGAGAATCGAGAGCAAGACCCATTTTCTCGAGTAACGGTCTCGAACTTTCAGATCTCGGATTTTGTGATGAACTCTCGGTGTCGAGTTTTTAACTCGGTATCGGAGGTTACGCCTTGATTGCATCACTGGCAGTTACGCCCCAAAAACTGAGAGCAATGACACAAGTTATTGCTGTTGCAAAGACGTAAAAATTCGCAAGTGGCGAGAGAATACGCAATTGCCTTGCACACGTCTGTATTGATACACACCAACCAGATGTTTTTTGGTCCTTCAGGTGCTGTATAACTCGGAAGTTTGGTTACGTAGATTGTGAAAGTGCTGTAAGTATTTTTGAAAGCAATCATTTTTCCTGGTCCAACTGTGTTCGCAAACCGTAACTGACTCAAAATCAAGGGCGTACGCAGGGGGGGGTTGGGGTTAAAAAAACCCTTGAGCTTGATCTTTTACAAAAACTTTATTACCTGCGCAAAGGGGATTAATTGTTTTTGCATACTTTTTGCTGGTTAATTTGTTGACTTAATGCAAATACCACGAAATGAATTTGCATGCAAACTTCAAGGAACATTGCAAATGGACCAAAATGTAATAATTAGGTTTTGGTGGGAATCTGCATTGTCGTCTGCATCCAGAAACCATCCCATCAGTTTTTGCAGACCTTTTGCCCACTACGCATGATTAAGATTATGTTTCCCCTCTTTCACTTTATCCAAAACAATTATCTTCATTTTGCCTGTTTTGGCTGATCGGCGCAAAATTTGCCATAACGTTGGTTTGGAAAACATGAATATGACGTCACAAACAGTGCACACCAAATACAAATGACACCATGCGCCATTGAATGAACCCCCCCCCTTTGAACATTTTATGCGTACGCTACTGCTCAAAATCTACTGCAATTTAAATATTTAGCCTATGCAGAACGGAGCTTACGTTTAAAATTTGCAAAAAAACTGAAAGAACGCAGCAACAATGTATTTGCACACTTACCCGGATGAATTGGTCTTTGAAAAGACTAGTAACCACTCCAAAAAAGAGCAGCACTCGCTCACACATCCACGCGATGGCAAGAGTTTCCACCGGACACCAGTCCGTTTGGATGCAATTCTGTCGTACGTCATGATACACATCAGCGAGCACCGCTGAATACAGATTGAGCAAGACGACTATAACAACAAGCATGAAGATTCCGTAGTACAAGGACCACAAAGATCCAGATGCAACTCCTCCGGTTGGGTTCTCGACTGGCATGCCCACCAGTAAACTGTATAAAGTTAAAAAAGTAGTCCAAAAGTTTTTGAAGGACCTGTGGGCACTGAAGAAGAACAGGTTTCCGACCATGCCGAACGTGATGAGGCACAGTAAGGTGACAACCGAAACCCCAACAAGGTCTGCCTGAGCTTGCTCCAGTGTGTTCATAATGGCTGAGACACGGCGACTGCCTCGAAACAACTTCAGCATGCGGATATAGCTGAAAAACGCCACCATGCTAATTAGCTCGAAATACTCTTTTGCGAAACGCGCTGGAGTCGCGAAAGGAGAAAAGCGCCCAGGATCCTCGTGATGTGCCCGTGAAACCACAATACTGGAATAAATGTGAGAAAAATATACGTAGTACGTCCACACGGTCAAGACAATGATGACCATGCACAAAATGTTCCAAAAATTTGTCAAAATGCTTATCACTCCCAAAAATCTCCAGCGGACGGCGTTGCACTGCATGACAAGGTCAGTCGCCAAGGCTACGTTGACAAGAATGTGCAGAAGCTGTAAAATGGCGATAATGATGTCGTTCATTGTGTAAAAGTACAGTGGGCGGTAGCTTATAACTTCGTAATGGGTGTTCACGTCGCCATGTGCTACGACTTCTATCGCCAGGGTCACGGCTGTGACATGGCGAATGTTGGGAGTAAAGAGAGCGAACTCGACAAAAAGGGCTGACGTATCGCCGTCTACCCACAACGCATTTTTTAACCCATCCAATGTCTGTCTGACGTCATCGCTACTGTAGCCGAGATCAGATATGTAGCCTCCGCTGGGGTAAAACATACGCCGAAGGTGGCCACCACTAGCGAAATTTGTGGTGTAGTAGGATTCGATTTGTTTAAATTGCCAAGCGTTAGCCACCCTCTCAGTTACAGTAATGGAGCTGTCGTTTGTCTGCATAGAGCTTTTCTTCCAAAGCAAGCCATAATCGCTGGTTTCAAAATCATCCAAACTCGTTACTTTGTAGTCCAGAGGCCTGCAACTTCGTAAACCGAACTTGGGTGTGTTATCGGGGCAAGGTCTAGGCCGCAGTCGAGCTTGCTTGACTCTTACAGAACCGAGAGAAATAAAAGAGTCCGAATATGAGTCCGCGGTTTCTTTGAACAACCGAGGAAGCAGCTTTTTCTCGAGAAAAGCAAAAATGTCGCCAGTTTTTTTTATATTGCTGAGATCACGAGTAAACTGCTGGCGCATGTGAATGTTTAAGTGAACCACTCGAACATCCCGCTGGAGAAAAATGAGTGACGTCACAAATACGACAATGAGAACCCAGAACGTAGCCTCCAGCCAATACGACCGGACTTTAAAAATTGCCAGTTTTAATTTTCCAGCTTTGAAAAGTGATTTGAGCTTCGGTTTTCTGTAACACCACGGTCGACTTTCGATTTCGGAGACTCGTTTTTCTTGCAAAGCTGTCTCGAGTAAAAGGAGTTGTTCTTTTTCGCTTCTATCTTTGGTTCGAGCTTCAAGGGCGTACTTGATTTCATCGTGATGCCTACGCCAGCGTAAAATGACCTCTTTCCTCTCCCAGCTTTTCCTGAATCCAGTCCACTCAGCTTCTTCGACGGTATTGCGCCTTGTAGTCGCCAGAAGTGTAGCTACGATAATCATTCGGATGGGAGAGACAATTATGATGTTTTGGACAATTGAGAGCACGAAAGCAAGAAGCCAGTTGAGAAACTTTGTGTTTGGATACTGAAAAAGTAAATTTATTTGTTATTATACAGGTAGGTTGGAATACATAAACATTTCAGAACCTTTTCAATATTTTCTTTTAACAAATTGGTAGCTTTTGTGTAAGCAGCAGATCGAACGTTTTTACGTGAAGTGCACACAAAGAGTTGTTTAATATAATCTTCCACAAATGTGGAGTACTGCAACATTATGTTAAAATAGTTTTTTCACTCTGCTCCAGTAAAGGCATTCCAAGGTGGCGTGCCTTATGTTCATAAAAATCTTATGCAATAAAAAAACACGCACGTTTTTCTTGATAAGTAGAATCTCTAAGCATTGTCCTAAGCATGAAAAAAGAATGTGTGACACCATGGGCGTCGGAATAATTTTTTTCCAGGGGGGATTTTTCCAAAATTTTTCCAGGGGGGCCAAAAGTGGTGAAATTTGTTTTTTCCCTCACGGAACTAAGAAAACAACCCTTTTTTGCTAAGATTTTCACAATCCAGGGGACCTTGGTCCTCCCCTGCCCTCCCTTCCGACGCCCATGTGTGACACTAGGACGTGCAACTATATCATAATTTACCTGGAGTCCGTACAAAATGGTTAGGGAAGAACATGCCAGCAAAAACAAAATCACGACGATCCACGTTAGGCTTGCCAGCCAGGACGGCAAATTTAACAATGAGGTTACCGACCTCTGGCAAGCCAGCACCTCATCTTCCCCACAGCTTGGCAATGGCGTTTGCTGTGGTTTTGTCCGCGAACTTCGAAAGTTTTTGGTAAGTGTGCTTATTTGCTGCTGCTCTAGAGTTGCATCGTGGTTCTTTCCATTCCTCTCACAGTTTTCTTCACATGGCTTTTTCACCTTACGCTCCTCATTGATTAATTCGAAGGATGAACACTTTGATTGAAAATCGCAGCCAAAGCTTTCACTGGCTGTATCAACTTCAGGCATGTTTGTTGCTTCAAAGAATATTTGTTTAAGACTTGGCGATGGTATTTGGTTGATTTCAGAAGAACGAATTCGAAGTATTTTAGTTGATGGTCTTGGGCTGCAAAATTAATAAGTCGGTGCATTCGTAATTTTTTTTCACGTTTTATGAATTTGAAATGATCGATTGCTACGTGACATTTAAATTAAATGCAACCTGGTCGTAGGCACAGGATTCAAACATGTTATTTGTTTTTGTATGAGGAAAACGACAACAAATAGTGAAAAACAACGCATGAGAGCAATTCAGGATTTAATGGTGAGATCGAAAGCAAAATAACGAAAAGGAGAAGCACATCAGTACTGTAGAGCTAAACCAATGGGAAAGCATTAACGGTGGGCATGGAAATTCGAACTCTCCCACAATGAAACAAAGTGTGTTACGGAGATGTGAACATTGAAACTGCGTGTGAAAAAAACAATAGAGGCGTTAGAGCCAAGAAAAATATATCTGCGAATATTTTCTTATCTAAAGGTCAAAAGCGTGTTAGGACATGAATTTTTCGGCAAGCAGAACTTTTCTAACGTTAGATTGGCTAAGTAAAGAAATATGCCAAGCGGTGGTAAACATTGTTCTACCCTTCCGATAACATTCAGCAGCATTTTGCAAGAAGGTGTTAAGCGATTTATTTGTCACGAAGAAAAGTTAACAACAAGCAGGGGACACTGCTCAGGCTTAAAACTCTGTACTCCACTGATATAGCTACACATTCAGACCAAGCTGCCCTTGTAGTTAAGAAAACATCTTAGTTGTTTGAGATGCTCCACTGAATTAGTTGCAAGCGGTTTCTGCGGGACGTTTTAACCATGTTGAAGGTCACAATGCGTTGATTCTTTCATTATTCCGGAAAATACGAAAAACATATCTGGTCGGACCTATTCATTTTACTGTAATGACTGCACCTAATGTTCGATGATGAAAACTTTTGCTGCGCTTCTCAGTGGAATCATTTGTTCCCGGAAATAAATCGATGAGAGGTTGGGGAACATTTTCGTTAGCTCGGAAGCAGCGTTTGGCAATAACAGGTATTTTTCTATCTTTTAACCTACGTATCATCCTGTAATTAGTGAATACGTGCATCAGATTTACATTAAAGCAGAGGCCAGAAGCCTTGAACGCAACGATGTACTTGTGAGTTGTATGACTACGTCGCAGATCTTGCGATAAACACTGACCCGGTGTACACATACCTTTCGGAAAACCGCCATCTCTCACTGGGACGAAGTCCGGTACTGCTTTGGTCGATTGTTTCTAGTGACGATGCAGGACTCTCTTCGTCCTGACGTCGAGGCGATATGTTCCTGACCGACAATAATACTCAGAGTTCTCACAATGGACGTTTTATAAATAAATAACATGCATGGTGACAGAGTTGATCAGAAATGCAATTAGCAGAGCGTATAGTTTACATTCATGCAAATAAAATATTAGAGCACGCGTTTGTGAGGCTAGGCTGAAAAATTTTTTTTGAAATTGAAAAACTGGCCCCTCCAAAGAGTTGGCAAATGGTCCAAAACTCCCAATTACATTGAAATTTTGCAGTTACTCCCTCTAGTGGTCGACCAACACCAAAGTCACGCGGAGGTCAAATTTAGTGAATATGCCATAACTTTGTAATGAATTGCACTAGAGACCTTAAATTGCTGTCACAAGAAGCAGAATCATACAGTTTCTACCTGTTCTAAAAGAACGTTTTGCCCTATTTTGTCTAGAAATGAAAATTTTCATTCTATTTGTAAAACTCCTCAATGAATGTAACAAAGAGTTATTTGGGTTGATGTTACATCAATGCTTGGCTGAGTTTACTTACATCAATTCCTAAAAGTTTCATTGAGATCCCTTTCTGGTTGTTGATTCGTTACGCTGACACACAAACATTTAAAACCGACGCTGCTAAAAATGAAGCGTGCTTGGCAAAGGTATTATTAACAATTCAGAACATTTACTTTCAGTTAAATGCATATTCATCTATATCAAAAACACTCTTGGAAGTTTTTAAACATTGAATTGTTTCTTTGTTTCAAAAGACTTCATTAGTTTCCTGAATTAAATTCTTTGCTTGATCATCCCATAACGCCTATCATGACCTGTAGTTGAAACAGATGCCTCAGTGGCCAACTTCACATGTCGCTCAACAACTTGGTTGTGGCAAGGATGGTTAAGCTTTAATGGTCGAAGTCGAAGCTCATTGATTTCTTCAGAGGGGCTCATGTATATCTGGAAGATTCAACTTGACCACTATGTGGAATGGCTTGGCTGTGAAGTTGATTTTTGGTATCAAAATTTTGCGAATAGCTGTGCGTTCTGTTGAAACTGGACTTGGCTCAGTAAATCCTCCTTCAAACTTATCATTTTCAATTAGATAGGTTGGTCCTTTTGATCGTAGGCTACACAACTTGTTGACGGCCATTCTCAGAAGATCCTCATCATCATCACCAAGCATGCCAAGCAAAATCTTCTCTGGGTGTGCAAAAAATCCATTGTTTTGAAGAACTTTTCAAGCAATCTCTAAAAGTTTTTGATTTGGAAAACCGACAATTCTTTGAGAAAGGTTGAAACATTTTTTGATCCACGCGATAGTTTGGAGTAGTGGTCAATTTCAAACCACGTTGGAAAGTACAGGTTGGAAAGTTGACTGTCTTCACAAAATATGTCAAACAATTTTTCAACATCACTCACAAACTGGCTTTCTTTTGCAACATACCATGGTTTTGAACGCTTTTTCTTAGGGTAGTAATCCACCGCTTTAAACTTTGCCATCATGTTGAAAATCTTCTTAGCAACAGCCGGTTCTTGGATTGGATAAACATTGCTTCATATCCAATGCTTCACAAGCTCAGCAGCAACAACTCTTGCAGCATTCATTGCGAAAAAACGATCTTCACTTAAAACCCGATCAATAACATCTTGCTTGGTAGGCAATGTTCCTTCTGGAAATTTATCAATGCTGCGAAATGTATGTCCACTATGAAAAGCCTTTGTCACCTTCACGGATCTTTTTCTAGTTTCTATTTACACTTACGTAGTGAAATAAGCAATGCTTATTTTCACTACACAGTATTGTAATTACTAAAACACTATATCTGAAAATCAAACCACTATTAAATATTAAACTATTAAATATGTTGCAACAAGTATTAAACTATTAGATATGTTGCAACAAGAGCGTGAAGGGTTAGTCTGTGTCTATTTTGTTGTCGTAGACACGTGCTCTGACAGCAGTGCACATAGCTATGCCGTATAAAGTTATAGCATTTTCACTAAATTTGACCTCCGCGTGACCTTTAGATTTGTGTTGGTCGACCACTAATATTTTTGATATAGTTGAGTATGCAATTTTATTGAAAGTAAATGTTCTGAATTGTTAATCATACCTTTGCCAAGCATGCTTCATTTTTGGTAGCGTCGGTTTTAAATGTTTGTATGTCAACGTGACGAATCAAAAACCAGAAAGGGATCTCAATGAAACTTTTTGGAATTGATATAAGCAAACTCAGCCAAGCATTGATGTAACATCAATCCAAATAACCTTTGTTACATTCTTTGAGGAGTTTTACAAATAGCATGAACAGCTGCACATTATTTGCAGATAGAGTATATGTTTTGGTGCAATTGGCTGCTACTATTGAGAGAACTTTGCAGAGGTTTTCTCACTTTGCATATGTATTTAGTTTGTGTATTGTGATGCATTGACAACAAGTTGATAACAACATACCTTGGAGATCTTTCACAGTGATTTATTGTTTAAACAGGAAGTCTTGCTAATTGCAATATGTTCTTTTCAAAATTTCACTCATCGTAACTCTTAAAATACCATTTTTGATAATATCTTCATTCCAGACAAAATAAGGCAAAAAGTTCTTTTAGGACAGATAGAGACTGTATGATTCTGCTTCTTGTGACACCAATTTAAGGTCTCTAGTGCAATTCATTATAAAGTTATGGCATATTCACTAAATTTGACCTCCGCGTGACTTTGGTGTTGGTCGACCACTAGAGGGAGTAACTGAAAAATTTCAATGTAATTGGGAGTTTTGGACCATTTGCCAACTCTTTGGAGGGGCCAGTTTTTCAATTAAAAAAAATGTTTTACCCCGGCCCTACTGTGAGTCTGTATGTGGTGAACAAGAGTGTTTATCCACTTCCAAATAAATGTGAATATTCCGTATATTACAAGTGTTTGCAGAATTAAAGTTATATCTTCCCTGTTGTTTTTATGAACATTTTCTTCGTATATTTTAAATACGCTAAATGTGGTGGAGTGATTTCAAGGGTAAAAGTTTGCAAAACTTTGAGTTAAAGGCACATATGGCAAAATACTGGAAACAGTTTATATAAATACAAGAACGTCATGCATTGTTTTGGGCATTTAATTACGACAGATAAAGTCTAGGAGCAGCTTAATTTCATTGGTGCAGTGCAGCGCAGATACACAACTTACCTGTAAATAACGTTTACCACATAGTTGAAAGGAGCAAGTATAACTGCCGACTGTGATGCAGCAATTATGGACGAGAAGTCGAGTGACACGTAACCAGCACTGATTTTTTGTGTGCCTGCTGACACATCGTAAAACATTACACTGGCGAGCATGAGCCCGAAAACGGCCGTAGCGCAGCATCCAACTCTCTGAGCCCTCGTGAATGTGCTGCAGGACGCCCTGCGAGCAATGTCATGCTGCTCAAGTAGCAAAATGGAAAGAAACCAAATATTTAAGTTTAAAATATGATACTGGGGTTTTCAGAGGTACTCACTGTCCTATAGCAGGAGGGCGGAGATTTTGCATATTTCAAAACTTTGAAGACTAATTTATATTTGGGGGACGATTTTATAAGTATGAGAACTGGAAAAATTAATTTTACATGGATTTTCACACCCTTTTTCCTCCGGGGAGGGTCGCAGGAACAGCAGTCCAATGACTGAAAGTACCTCACGGTCAACTACAATCTCTGATAGCTCTGCTGGTTCAACACCAAGACGGAACCTGGCAAGGTCGGCGATGTAATCACACCACCTTGTCCTTAATGCATCGACCTCTGGGCCACTTTACCGTGGTTGTAGCCAGCAGGACTTTAATGCAGCTGGAAACAGCTCACGAAAAATGACTGCCTCTATGAAATCACATGTGTTGTGCAAACGTCAGGAATAAGACGGGGAAAGGCTTACTTGAGTGTTAGTAGAGGAGAACGCAATGCATCCACTTCAGCTTTTTCATTTCTAGGGATGATATTTCTCTAATGCGTCAAAGGGCTGACATTTTGAAAGAGTTTGGGAGACACTGCATCAGGCCGGGAACCAGCTTGGGAGACCAGGGGAAGCGAAGAGTTTTCTGAGAGGGGTCCAAATTTTAAACTATGTCCAATAGTCCAGAGTTTTTTATGAGGCGTTTTAGGGACCCGATTCGGGTCCCTAGAATTTCAAATCGGGTCCCTAGAATCAGAGAAAATTATCATCGGGTCCCTAAAATCATAAAAAATCGGGACCCTAGAATCAGAGAGATCGGGTCCCTACAGATCCAAACCGAGTTCCTAACATTTTCCTTAAAAAAACCTGCAGTAGTCTTAAACTATGTCCAACATATTTTCCAGGGGGACGAAAAATTTTGCAAGGGGTTCTCCTGGTTACGGACCTGCACTGCAGTAAAATATCTCGCGTCAGGTTTATCAGTTTGTCGCCGTCCGTGAACTACTTGAAGTGAATAGAACAGCAATGGAGCAAAGACTTTTAGGGGCAAGCGTTCATTGAGACATGTAGGGTTTTCCGCTGGTGATCGTTAAATTTGATTTTCTTCTGAATTTGGAAAAAAGCATCTTTATTCCCCTTTTCAGTCTGAAATGTTTTTGATTGATAATGGGGAAGATAAAGATAAATTAAGCGATGTGCCGAATCACAATGCCCACGTTTCACAAAAATGAAAGTTATTTAATTGCAGCAATAAGCAATAAAAGTTGTTGAAAATGGATTAAATGAAAAATGCTTTTAATGAAATAGCATTTCATTTTTTACACAAAATTAAAAGAATGTTTATCATTCGAGAAAGCATGGCTTTCTTATGAACAACACTGCGTGAAGAGTGCGTGATTATTCCTTTACTTTGTTATATGTGTTTTCGGCACCTGTAGAATAAAGCTGTCCACACGTTTACTTCTTGCCAGTCCTCGTTAAAAGCAATCCTCCATCTACTGCCGAAACCACAAAGTCGTTTGTATTTGGTGGGCCGCAACGTCACTTGACATTCGAAAGGCAGTAAGTCCATTGATAGCCACGTGCGTGCCTCAAAAAAGGAAGGAGGAAATTGAACTTGAAGGTCATAAACAGCTATTCTCTCCACGAACCAATCAGGATGGGAACCTTCGCAGAGACCAGCATACAAAATTACTTACAATTCTTTTTAGTGATCTGCATTTGTGATCGATGCAGCTTATGCGAAGTTTCAAAATTTTACCAGTTTAAACCATTTATGGACCGCGAGTGCCACTGACAATGCCTGCGGCATGTTCGGCCATAACTCTTCGACCGATCACAAGGGAGTCAATGCAGACATCATTAAATGCGGATTTTTGTGTTCTTTCTGACAAACAAAAACAGATAACTTTACGTTTGAAACTTTGCCTGGCAGCGTGACGTCACTAAACAGCACTGTGACATAATTTTGACGCATGGCGAGATTTCAAATGCCAAAGTATTTGTTTCTTTGTTTATCAGAAAGTACACAAAAATCCGCATCTCATGATGTTTCCATTGACTTCCTTAGAACAATCGGTCGGCGAGCTACGGTCTAAATTGCTTCAAAAGCCAAAAAATTTGGGCATTCGCGGTCCTTTGGGTGCAGTAAATATTTTACGCTTGATTGATTGCAGCAGAAATTGATAACGTCACCGATTTTTGTGCGCAAAAAATGTTAAATGCAGGAAAGTAATTTCATTAGTTTCAATGCAACAAACCTGAGTTATCATGCCAGAGATGCACCTGAACCACTTTTCCCAAAGGCTCCTTGGCTGCGATCGCAAACGTATCGATTGATCCTGGCTGAAGTAGGTGCCTTCTTTCGTTGCTGATCACGTGAGGACCGGTGCAGTGACCCGTTTCGCCTTCCAGAACGATTGTGACGTTGGCGCTGGTCCCTGCTGTTCTTAAAACCCCAGTGAAAACAACAACTTCATAAAGATACTTGTCTCCCAAGTCGCTGTCAGGAGGAATTACTATGTGAAACCTGTTACGTTCCGCTCCATCCTTTCTGCATAAAACACGTACTTTTGTTTCCGGCTTCTTGAAAAGAACACAAAAGTGAAGACTTTCAGTCGCACCACAGTTTCCTACAGAACCTTTTTTGGCAAACACAAAAAAAGGTTAGAATCATCATAAATTTATCCAGCCAGTTTTACATTTTAACATGTTGTCTTCACATTCTTCAGTAACGTCCTTCAGAATCTGATCGCTTTAAATTAAATTCGTTTTTTAATTTTTTCCATTTTCACTGTGAGAATGCGTTCGATTTGCGAAGACATTGATCGACGTCTTATTTGGAACAACAAGGCAAATCATCTAGGCATCTGATCATGTTTTTCGGTATTCACTTGCAAAAAGCTAACCGTGTCCTGTTATTTTCGAATGAAAGTTTCCACAAAACTATGAAGCATCAATCCTTACTGATACTACATCGTTAAATTCCACCCTTAAATAGCAAAGGATTAAACTGCAAAAGCAGCATCATAAGTATCTTTCACAACACCATTTGATTATTTTTCCAACACATGAAGTTTGTTGTGCATGGATCGTATTAGCAGACGTGACGAGTATGAAACCACAAACAAAACTGATACTCCAGTGCTCAATTTTTGTGAAGGTTCCTTGACACACCGTCACCCAGACAGAAAAACTGACAGATTTAGTTTATATACAATGCACCAAGTGGGGTTGCAAACGTTTCATCAGAAACATCACGTTAATGAAATTAACATCAACGGGAAAGGTTCGTTGGTGAGATGCATTTTTAAGTCTTTTTTGCAAAAGCTCGACTGAGTTTAAAATGAAACAACTTGATTAAAATTCAGGGACCAAGGCTAAACCATACATTATGCGAAAACAGTAGTAGCTCTGTCTCATTTTACCAGTGGGTGCATTTGACTTTGCTTTGCATTTAGATTTTGTAGGTGAATATATTGTAAATATCGAAGCTAAGGTAGTTTTATCGTAGTAGGTTTTCTCGAAAAAAGAACGTAGGCTAACTCTCACAAGGCTGTATGGGGTCACTTACTTCTTTGCCCAAATTATTGCGGGAAAAAATATGAACCACCACAAGATAGCATTCAATATCACATAAGGATTGTTTTTCAGGCGGTTGAGAAAGTGTGCCATGTCCACGAAATCCAACGTGTTGGGCAAAACAAACAATCCAATTGCAAACAGCAGAGGAGCCTGAGAAGGATCAACACAAAGTACTTTACGCTGATAAACAAAAAGCGTACGGTTTCTTGTCTCTAACTGCCAAATTAAACGCTTGCTTTCGGCGATTTGCCTGCTACACACTACAAACCTGCGAACCGTCATTCTTTTCACCCGGAGGTCTCGAGCAACGACAATGCATTCGTCCGCCCCTCACCAGACGTCCTGTGTCGCAATGTTGCGATTCCCATTTTTCTTTTATGTAGTCCCACGTATAGCAGTTTGTTTGAATGACGTTGATTGACACCTGTTCGTTATAAAAATAAATCGATCACATCACTTTCGTAGTTATTTTTATTTCGATAAAAATTATCGAAATTTTCTTAATAGTTTCAATTTTGGCAACAGTGAAATTTTGATGATAATTTACATGCTTTCACAAAATTTATTTCATTTTTCTTCACAAATACGGTAAGTCTGTGATTTGCTAACGAAAGACGTCAAGCCCATTTCGCCACTCCCAAGCGGCTTAAGAGTCCAGCAACTCCTTATTCCTCTTCATCAGACATTGCCTTAATTATTTCAAGAGTTATTTCATGACATTCACATGTAATGCATGTGACAAATACTACTTCCGCTTGAAGGTCTGCATAAATTATGTCGCACACCGTATGTTCCGGCAATAAGTCAATGTGGCAAACCACGAAACAAAAGCAACTAATTCTTCACAAATATTTGCGCCACAAGTATTGTTATCAAAGCCCAGTCCCATCCTGTACAATTGTTGCCACTCTGCTTGGCGTTAACTGTTCGTGGTCTACACCGACCAACACGCGGTGACCATGATCTATATTGACAAGTGAATCCAAATACATGCACGAACGTTGTAACATGGCTTTGATAGATCGATCAAACTAAAGTTTTCTTGTGATTTAAGTATTCATGAAAAACCAACTGATAAATCTGGCATTGGAATGGTCACATTGAGAGAAACACAATGTTAAGTGCAGAGCCGTTTATGGGAATTTTATACAAAGGTTTTGATCTGGACATGCTTCTCAAGCCCAGCGTTTATTTGCTGCAAAGGCAACTCTCACAAAACAGTGAAAAATCAACGAAATTTTTTTCAAAAATGTAAATAATGTTTCCATGCGGGTTGAATCATCCAGGTAAGCGTACCGCAAAGAAGACTTTTGTGTAAAAATCTCAGGGAAACGTTTTAGATAAAAAAAAGAGTATGATGGATACAGATTTAGACTATTCCATTAAGTACAACATCAGACGAGTATATAGTTTCCAATTTTAAGTAACCTCAGTGATGCACAAAAAAATTGGAAACTTAATTGAAAGAATTGATAACCTTTGCTTCTACGTCATTCGCTTAAAAATGTTTTCGTTGTCACTGTTTATAATTCATACTGAAAACCAGGGCGTCAACAGCGGGGGTACCGAGTGCCGGGTTACGCTAATTGCAATTGGTGCCTTTCTCTCTGTGAGTGATGAGTATGACGTTATCTTTTGGTCTTTTGCTGATAATTACCTTTTCGTTTTTTGTTGCCTCCTGCTTTCCACCAAACTCCAAAGTCTAGCAATACGTCTGCTGAATACTGCGATGTTCGCAAAACAGGTTTTTCGCTTCGGAGTTTTCTGTCTTCCCTCACATGATACAGGGATGCCAACCCCAAAACAAGCAGTATTTTGTGCTAGCTTAAATTTTACCTCTTGATATTTTTCCTTGGCATCTTCACGTTCATCGAACAAAGCGACTGGTTGGAGACTTTCTACAAGAATGACCACTTCCGGTTGGCCAGCCTCGTTGATCGAAGTGAGGCTCTCAATGAATGATTTGTTTGTAGAAATAGCCCACGGCTCAGCTGTGAAAAATGGCGATGACGAGACTGAAGGCGCAGGCAAGGCAAACGCTCTAACAACTTCGTACTGATTTCTGCACCCAGCGTCTTCCGCAGCGCAGCCTAACGGTTTCCTAACAAACGTGAGGCCAATGCACGGATCGCGTGGAATCCGGCAAGGCTTTCGGGGACGCAGAACGAAGAAGGCGAACTTGTCGTTGCCGTTGGTCGCTCTCGCGCTGCTTTTGCCGCCCGGAGGATGGCTGCTCCTCGCTCTTGTTTGAGTTCTGGGAAAAATCCCAGCCAAGTTTATGTGAACGGCCACCGGACCGCACTGGCTTGTCGCTGTGGCCGCCACAATCTTGCTCTGAGATCCGAAGTTTCGCAATGAGCTAACGCAAAATGGAGTCAGGAGAACGCGGGATAGCGAAGTGGAAGACAGGACGTCTTCCTGAGCGTCACGTGATGATCGGAGAGGTGACAGTACGTCATAACCTTGTTGCCCGCCATTTTGAAAAGAAGAGGGGTCGCTTTGAATTATCCCTGATAAATGAGCAGCAGAAGCGTCAATTCTTTCAGTTGAAAAATATGCCAGCACAGGCAGGGGTATGCTTGACCAGTTCGTTGCGCCCACAGAAAGATTTCCGAGTGGGAAAGGTCTATAATACATAGTTGACAAAACTAGCCCTCTGATATTGGACATCATCACCCATGGAACTATGACTGCCCCATCACTACTTGAAAGTCCGAGAGAATTTTCTGTGGCGTAGTTGTCTACGACTTTGTGTATTCCGAGTGTTTCACTGCTACTGACTAACAGTTCTTTGTCTGGTTTAGCCACTTTTTTAACTAAAGTTGATGCAGCTTTTCGATGCAATCGAAGCAAGTCGTACTGGACGTGAAAGTTGCGTTGCCTAGCAGCGATGATCAGCAGATTTGAAATGCTTTGCAAGCAGGCCAACGTGACGTCTTTGGTTGTTTCCTCTGATATTTTCGTTGAGTTCTTGTTCAGATAATTAGTTATATCAGATAGCATGGCTTTGGAATACGACAACACCGGAAGCAAAAGGCTGGAGTTAGGGAGCGTTGAGTTTTTTAATAGACTAGTTATCTGCGCCAGGCAGGAAGAGACAAGAAGCGAATTCTTCGGACTTTCTACTTCAACTCGCGCCAATTCTGTGAGCAACAAAGTGCTGATGGAAAAAACATCAACGTCGTTGCGGCCTGCAAAGTTTGTAAATTGACGTTAATTACTCCTTTGAAAAAACTTGCCAAAATGCGCTTTTCGGGTAATAAAAATAGAGACATAAATGGCTATAAAAGATATTTTATCTCCTGTGAAATTCCGTAACTAATTTTAACACCTGTACCGTCTCTGACCAATACCGGGTCTCTGGTTTGAACGAAATNTATCCTTTCTCAGAGATATGGAACCAAAAGGTCTATAAATATGCACCGTAATTTTGAAAGTTTTCACAGTTTGTTTGTTTTTTTCTTTGCAATTTTGAGATACTTCGAGTCGGCTCATACGCATTCGTTCTAAATTGTTTCCATGGTATGTTACCCAAACAATCTTCCCAACCAACAGATGTTTGATCAGAACTAAAGTCATGCATAATTTCTATTTCACTGAGGTTTAAACAGTGTTGAAAACATCTTTTCGAAAAATAATATTGTCTTTTTTATGGTTATAACGGATATAATTAATCCAAAACTGTTCTCTGAGGAATGGTCCGTTATGTTCATTAGCTTGCAACAGATGATGTAATAGAATTTGCCTAAAAGAAAACAGTACCTTTATTTTCATTGACAACAGATAAAAGTGCTGTTACCAACTGTCCCGCATTGTCAGGTCTTCCGCTTTTGATGAAAAACGGAAGCTCAGCATATTTGCCTGTGCAAAAAAATCGCCTGAGTTGCTTCATATCAAACGGCTCGAAAACTTCCAAACTGCTTTTCGTCAGAATGCACAGATAAAAATTTCGCGATTGTTCTTACAAAACACTTAGATATATGAATTCGTGTTACAGACATATTTGTAGAAAATACGCATTTGCTTCTGATTTTTATCGTAGAAATGGTTTAATTGTTTTGGTTGACAACCATATTGCGCTTTAATTTATAAACGACATATTTTTCGTTTTTTTAACAAGAAAGCTTTCGCGAAAAGCTTAGGGGCACTTTTAGTTTGCAATGCTGAAATGTATTATAAATAGAAAGAATATTGCAACCGTATTGCCCTAATGGATCGTTTCGGCAATCTTTGCCTTGGTGGTTACTCATGAGTCATGCAACGAGTAATTTTTGTTTGAATACTATGTTGGCACTAATGAACAAATGACAGGAGGTTACACATTCAGATTTATATCAATTAGGTACTGAAATTTTTGTCCATTTCAATATAATATATGATAGCAAAATTTTGGTGAATAGACTTTCATGATTTTTTAGACTTCGAAACACAAACTCTTGTTAAATTCAAACTTCAAATGCTGACTGAAAGAAGTTTAAATTTGAAATAAGGAAAAATACCATCATTAATGCCATCGATGCAATCAATTATAAAACGCCTTACACGTTAACACTTGATCTAGGTATCCTTAAGCTTTGGTGGTATCTTTGAATATGCGTTTTTAAAATCCTGCATGACGATCTGCAGAGGACATGACAGGGACGGAAATAAGTCGCATTTCTAAAATTGCACAAAACGTTTATGAGCATCAAGAAAATTTGAGGCATGGACGTTGGAAGGATTTTTTCAGGGGGGGAAGCAGTGGACTTCTCCAGAGAGTGACCAAAATGAATTTTCCAAAAGGGGCCCACAGTGGTGAAATTTCATTTATTTTTCGACAAAAATATTATATAGGAAAGTATCAAATTTCAAAAATGCCCTGTACCCCTCTTCCAATGCCCGTGATTCGAGTCCGAAGAAAGTGCTGTGCGCGACAAAATTGTGACAACACTTCCTGTTGGTGGCTGAAAGGCTGCAAACGCAAAGGTTCACCTGTGACATACGTTTCTTGGATATGAGAAGCGTTAGTGAAGGTTTTGGCTCGAACGACGACAAACGTGATAGTTTCTGTTATCACTCCTATTCTGTTGGTCGCACGGATAACGAGTTTAAGACGATCGCCAAAGTTTGGGTCCCCAGCACGAAGGTAAACGTCTGAAAAATAACTATGCACATCGTACACCAGAATATACATAAGACCTTTTAAGCAACGAAAATGTGTGATGGATATTCAGTTTGTTTTTTCAGCACTTTACCCCAATTTTGCTAGAAAAGTAGCAACACTGATCAAACTTGCACAAAACCATGTCACATTGCGGAAAAAACAAAAAGTTATAAGCAGTGGTCCCAAACCATTTTGTAATCGCAGGCTGGTCAACGCTTGACAATTTTTCAGCGCCCCGGTGGTACTCTATGATGGTTGCTGTTTTTCAACAGCTGAAATGAAGTTACTAATTTGAACAATCAGATAAGGTTGCTGCATGTTTGTGTGCCCGAGGGAGATTCTTCCATGGGAAGAATCGACCAACCACAACCCCATAAAGTGAGTGTTGCCACCACCAGTATACATTTCGTAATTTCGAAGCCCGATCTATCGGCGGGCCGGTACCGGTCCGCGGCCCTGGGGCTGGGACCACTTTTAAAAAGAATATCAGATATGTCCATACCTCCTATCACGCTTTCCATCCCGTGGTAGACAGTACGACCTAGAAGATCGTTCTTAGCATCTGGAATGTTATAAGGTTTTGGAAAGGTGGCTTTGATCAAGTAAGTGATCGGCAGGTGAGCATCGACGAAGTTTTCGCAGTTGATAAGAAACTTCGTTTCAAGCTCGATGCCTGACTTGGGGGCAACTTCGCAAATTCCGCGAACCGGTCCTCCTTTGATGGAAAACTCGTACTGGGATTTTGAGAGAGCTATAAAACGTACAAAAAGCACATTTGAGAAACGCGTAATTCTGCAAGGAGAGATTGCTTACAACTGCTGAAAAAATAAAAATTGCTGAAAAAAAAACTGAAAAAAATCCTGAAAAAAACGGATACACTTAATGCTTTGTTGTCTACCAGACGGACCTAAAGTTTGGTGACTGCAACTGCGAGAGAAGTTCAAAGTCACTTACCTTTTGAAGGGTTTTTAACGTCAAACAGTTGCAGTTCCACAGTGTATTTTCCCACAAACCGGAACGCATTTGGATCAAGGACCAAAAAATCGGAGCTCGGATCGGTGGCGGCATCTTCTCGCCATGAAAACGGTCGCTGAAGCGAAAATGCAGCAAACTGACGTTTTGGAATGCTCCTATCGGCAAGCTATTTACTCATGTATGCGTTGCCGCTTCAGTATCTGCCCAGTGTGATTGAATGACATTATGCATGCTGATTTCACGCTCATTTTTACAACCTCTGCTATTCTGTTTTCCCTGTTTGTTTCCTTTGTTTGGAAGAACATACTTCCTTGCACTGAAAATTCACAAATAGTGCCCTGATTGTCCAGGATATTACGCATTTTGCAATGCAATACCCATCGTCTTCTATGCCTGTACGCAGGGCCGGCCTTATACCGATGCAACAATGCAACTGCATTGGGCCCCGCACCTCTGGGGCCCCGCGCCATGGTGTTTGGGTAGATTGTTCATTTTTGCCAGATACACCTTGCGCTTGAGAATTCAGTAGAAACGTCATTGAAATTTCATTGTTAACAAAGAACGATATCGTCAGAACTAGCGAATTTCCTCTCGAACGTTAGCAAAGGTGCTCAATTCTCGTGTTAATGCTTTACTGTATATCAGCGCTGCACCACGATCGTAACACGGCTGACTGAACACGATGACGTCATGAAATCAATGCTCACAGGGGCCCCGCGCTTAGGTCTTGCATTGGGCGCCGCACCCAGGTCTTGCATTGGGCGCCGCACCTGCTAGGCCGGCCCTGCCTGTACGTAAGGTCACTCTAAATGTTTGCGAAATACATTTTTGTTTCGCTTATACACTTTTGTTTCGCGCTTGTTCTTGAATTTATTGTTTTGTGGACAAGCAAATAAACAAAATTGAATTAATTTTGTAACAGTTTTGGTTTCTTAACAACAAAGATAACTCAAAAGAAAAGCAGACACAAATGCTTTTCATAAAAACTTTTGGAGAACTTTTCACAAAGTAAATGTTAATTTTTAAACACATACACACATCCCACCGTACCAATCCAGAATTGAAAAGGACTGGAGTTGCAACTGACCACAGCTTCTTGTGTATATTGGCTGCACAATTATCACAACTCGACGACAAGCGAAGTTCGTTGTTCTTCACCAGAAAGGAACCGCAGTTCGATTCACAGTTTATGGAAACATCAACACCTGCGTATTAGAAACAGCAAATACTACCCCGTGTGATAAAAAGTCATAAAAACAAGATGTAAAGCTGATGTTTTGAATCAACAAATGCAGTAAATACTGCCGCTTCAAGCTGTCTAAAAAGTTGTTTTTAGCGAACGGGGACAGTTGGGAGGGATCAAAAGAATTATTCAAATCAAATATATTATTCAAATCAACCACGATATTGAAATGAAACAGAATATTTAAATCAGACAGAATATTCAAATCAAACACAATGTTCACATCAAACACAATATCCAAATGTACTGTGTTGTCCTTTAAAAAATGAGTAAAACTGGGCAAAAATACCACGGTAGATTGTGCAAATAAGTGTATTAACATCATTGCACCTCTCACTTACACCGCGCAGTAATGATCACATTAATTTGGTAATCTTTCAATCCCTTCCAGAGCACCACACCACATGACACACACTAATTAGCCAAAGAAATCCTTCTCGATTCAAGACTTTGAGCATTTTAGGTCGGATTTATTCGCAGCCTGCAGTTTTTGACAGCAAGGAAGACTTTAGCTGCCATGATGGCATTTTCCTCTCCCAAATGTAGCTCCTGTATGTATGATGGTGCAATAGTGACTGGGTTCAAAAGATCTTTGAAATAGTTTCTCCATCTGCCAAGGGTGTCCTCCTCGTTGCTAACTAAGACACTACTTTGATCTTTGATGGATCTAGCAATACTAATTTTTTCAGCGGAGAAGCCGGGTGTTTTGGCATAACACATTATGGGCTTGTCAGTAATCGGGACCCAAGCCTGTTTATTGCATGATTTGTTTAAAAAACTAGTTTCTCATTGTAAATTTTGCCTAAACAAATGCTTTATCGTTTTGTATTTCTATTTGGATGCGCAAAAGAAAAGTGCCTGTCATTTTCTAGAATATTTGGACAAGGCCTATAACGGAAACAAGTGGACGGATATTTGGAATTATTTATATTTTAATTATCATTTTTCGTTTGTTTTCCTGTGATTAGCTGTTGGCGTACGTTTTCAGATTTTCTGGAGTTTAGGACTTGTTTCAATCTTTTACTTGTACATTTTGATAGTTCCTATATGTTGCCAGCAGAAATACCAATCATGTTTTTTGCAAATACCTGCAGATCGCTAAGTTTGAACTATTTTCCAGGAGCAACTGCAAAGTAACATCAGGTAAAATTTTCGTGAGTAGTGAAATATTTTTGCTTGTAGTTACATTTTTTGTAAGTGTCCTGTCAATATGTAGGATTTTTCAACTTGTAACGGTTTCAAAAATATCAAAGATACATTGTGGCTTAACAGACAACCACGAATAAGCCGGGAATATGAGATTCATTTGTAAAATAAAAAAGCAAACTGAGCAATTTACAAACTGGTTTAATAGCGCAGTTTTCAGAATAAGAGATTGATATATGAATTCTTAACTCTTCAATATTATATTTGGGGTTCCGTTTTAGTTAAACTAAGGATTCTATCATTTGTAACAGTGATTTTATGATTGAGGTACGGCAGTTGCACTATTATGTACAAAAATGTTTCATTGTATCCGCTGTTAAAACTACGTTCCGGGGTGCAGGCCCGCAACCAGGGGAGCAACCAGGCTACTGCCTCTCTGAATTTTTCAAAAACATGTTTTGTCGCTAGTTACAGGAAAAAGTTACATAATTTTGCCCACTAAAATATGAGCTGGCTGCCGCCCTACAGTAGTATATATGCTCACAGAGTCACAGCAATGGACAACATTGCCACACCAGGCTGAAATTTACAGTACGTGTACGGTGTCTAAGCATCTGGGGTGAGGCGCGGCAAAATATATGAGTTTGAAGAAATAGCAGAGTGTGATGTACGCAAGCAAACTTTGTTTAAAAATTGCTTCTGGTTTATTCTGCAGGTGGGATTCTCCTAACAATTTCCGTTACTGGCATGGCGACATATGTCATCTGTACTAACAAATGTATTGCAAACACAGGTTAACATCTGGTCTGAAACCACCTCTACGGCAATCAAATTGCGATTCTCTAGAACCTATACCAAATACGGGAATCCGTGAGTTGTTGACTTTTCTCGCGCAAACAAAAATGCAAAGTTTGGAATCGAAAACCCAAATTCGTAATATGTTTGTATTGCTACAATTTACCCAGACAACAAAGAAGCGCCACGGGACATCAAGAACCAGAAATAATTACCCTTATCTGTTTTGTGAATGTTAGTGGTCTTACCCACAGAAGGAAGACATGTACTGTACGTACCACAGACGTAGCCAGGGGGGGCCGTGGAGCCATGGTCCCCCCAAAGTTTTAGCATGTCCATTCATTTTATGTTTTGAGAAGCGGTGTCCCAAACAAAATACTGTCACTCGCCTGAAGTCAAAAATTTTAGACCCCCCAAATTTTGGGCTGACTACGCCACTGGCACGTACCGACATGAGCGAACTGACATATTTAACCAGATGCAAACTCAGTCTTTGCATCTAGGCCTGCATCAAGCCCTCTTCATAATCCGCCCATGAAGGCGCGCGCATTGGCCAGGGGCCTCAATTCCTACTTTGTAGGCTTTCTTCCAAAGTTTGCACAAAATGCAAGCAATTTTAAAGTTTGTGATTATATTGAGCGTTGGACAAGGTATAACTATGTCGCCGAAAACCTTGTATTTGTTGTGCGGGACTTGATCGTGTTGCAACAGACAAATTCGTCAGTGCATCGTGCAATCGAAAACGCAAAGATATACAATTACAGACTTTACCAGGGACGCTAGAGACGAACACAGTTTGATTGTGCATGGACCAATCGCCAGTGCTTGTCCTGTAGGCCACGAACGTTAAAATGTGCAAGCCGTATTTGATGAACAGGCCCTTTTGCACTTCGACGGAATCATTTGTTATACCACCAATGACGTCTTTGTCGAGTATTTGGAATCCTGTTCCAAAGCAGCCAGTGTTACCTGAGAAAATGATAAATAATATTGGATCAAGGCGACCGCCATCTTACTGTGAGTATGGGAAGCTCGTTGATGAAGCGTTGCTTGGTTCGACAGGCACATCGCCACACCATCCTTGTAAATTAATTAGTCGCAGCTAGTGACGTAACTAGAGACTTAAGCCATGGGGGAAACTTAGCTGAAAGGGGCCCACTGGCCGCTGTAGGGGTCCACTGGCCAACACTCAGATAAAAACTTGAGAAATGATGGTGAATCCGGATGTGGATGGCTGTACTGAAACCCTAAATCACCGGAAAATATTTGAAAGACGCAAAAGACAACCTACTCAAAAGAAAACAATATCAAAACCGAAATATAAGGTAAGTGGGGACCCGGATTTTACATTCAGTTTGTCAGGGTGACTGTTCGCCCCTATGCTCCTGTCAGTTACGCCACCGATCACAGCCTCACTTCGCAGCTGTTGCAGAACGCAAAAAGTCATTAAATTCCGAAGCGTAGTTGGAACGTTGGTGTTGAATGTATCACTTTTGTCAGGATTTAAAAATATGCGGAAAATTAAGTATCAACCAATTATTAGCGTAGCAACGCTTTGAAGGACCAAGTTTGTCAATTTCAGTGGCGTAATTTGGACGATTGTCAGGGTTTTTCAGGCATTTTAGTCACGGATCGTTTCCACAAAATACTTTAACGTCAATCTGAGTTTTGAACTGGGTTTTACTTCATTTTATCAAATATCATATAATTTGCCAAATGGCACGTAGTTAATAAAAAGAAAGCTAATTATAATTGCATATATTAAATTAGTGGCAAGTTCTCTTCTGTTCTCAAAAAAGTATTAGCAGTTGGTTTATATATAAATTTAACACATTGTTCGTAAAGTTAGTACAACAGCACGCAGTCACTATGTCCGAAAATTTTTACTGTATTTCTTAAACACGTTCGACGTGAAATATTTTTTGGTAGACGTTGTTACCCAAATTCACTTATTTACATGCAGGAAACTTGACTGATATAAGACCCGCGAGGACAAATTCCGAGGAACTGCAGCACTCATCAAGTTATTTTCTACTGGAAGTTAATGCAGACACTGACTTGTTGCATTCCAGGTTGCGTTTCCATGTCTGTACAACAGCATTGCTCTATCGAACGACGCTTGCTGCTCAGGAAGATGACAAAACCATTCGTGCCTTACGTCCTGCACGTCAACTTGTTGCACAGACTTGGTGGCTTTCAAAGTCAGCTTTGCTTGAGATGAAGACTCTCTGTATGAACCTCCACCTGAATATCACTCAACCGTATAATCAAGAAGTAGCAACACGGGTACACTTTCCTTTTCTTGGTATAAGCTCGAGCTTCCTAAGCTCCCAGGCGCCAGAAAAATTGTCAAAATTCCAGTACAAAGGCACCCTATTCACTGTAGGGATCTTGGCAGGGGAGGCCCTCCCTGAAACGTGCAAGGCGTATGATTCCGCCAGTTTCGCTCTAAAATTGTATTCACTCGCCGACTTGAAAAACATAAGCTGCTTTTGATGCAATTTCTAAATTGATTTTATTATCTAACATTTCAAATTAAGATACTTATTAATGAAATTTTATTTGCTCTAGCTAAACAGTGCTGTCAGTAGAAACGCGGAAACGCCACTAACAATTATGCATAACTAGCGCAAACAACCACATGTTCACGCCGGAGATGGAAATTCGCAGCCTCCCTGGCTATTTCCACCACGAGCCTCCACTGGTTTTTGAAACATACTAAACAAGGCGAGATACTGGAGTTTCTCGCCTCGTTTTAAAAAGTTCTGATAAAAGATAAAAAAAATACGCGGTTTACTAAACCATTGAAAATCTCGTAATAAAAGATCTTACAGATAATACACACCACGGAAGGGGTCTAGAAATAAAATTCATCTGGTCACGACTTATTCAACTGTAGTAGTTCCATCACTGCATGTGTTGGACAACCTGTTGCAGGATGCATGGATGCAAGATTTTTGGCTTGTGAACCCATTACGCTTATTATGGACAGCTGATATTTCCACCTAGATAGCTACAAGTCATTGGTGTTCGAAATTTGAATACATCCTAAGACCTGTGACTTCTGCTCCGCAATCATCTGCAGAAGAAATGCCACTGGGGAGTGAATGAAACAGGAACGAATTTTCGGAGTATTTTGGTTTTGAATATTCACTGCATCTGGTTGTAACACAACAACAAACGAGTTGATGCAGGCTATACCCGGTGCCAACTCACTGATTTGAGGATTTAAGACGTCTGGTAGCACCTGCAACTTCAACACATCTGACGAGAAAACAGAACCGTTGCCGCAGTAGGGTCGTTCCGTGGCAGAGAAAACGACAAAGTAGTTCTTCACAGCTAAGGTATTACCCGCCAAGTACAGATCGGACACGTAACTGTTATCGGCTTTCGTCAGTATCGGCTTGCTTGTGTTTTTCAGGCCTACAAAAACACAACAAAAATATTGGTCTCGTAGATCATCACCATACGTTATCCGCATAAATTCTGAAAGATTCAGTTTCAAAATGTTTTTCATCCAAAAATATTTTTTGTAAAATTCTCCCTGTAAAAATTGCACTATGAAACTTAGTTAAAATTGAAATACACTCATTCTGATACAGCAAAAATATTTCCTTTAATCCGTAAATAAATACCATGGGGTTCATTGCTTATAGGTTTGCTCAAACCTTGTCTATGTTTTCACAATACAGATGCGGCTGGTTGCCAGGAAACTACTGTTTGAATGATACTAACGCGTTTGTGACAAAAGTATGCATAACAACAGCAATACAACATATGATTAGGATTTTCATTGACAGTACGCAATTCCGTAACTGAACAAATTTGACAAGTTATTCATAATTTTACCTCAAAACGCGGGAATAACACCATATTAGAAATTTCTACGTGATTTTATTGAATTTAACGCCATATTTTGTTTAACCGTATACGTAATAAAATCTTTTAGTTAAAACAACAAAAATGTGTTTAAAATTTCGGCAAACTGTTTACAATCATTCTGCAATATGTGTCACTTTCAAAGAAGAGAGTTTAGATTAACAAACATTCTTCTAAACGTTTGGCCAAGCTCAAAGGCGCACGCAAAAAATTTTCATGGTGGGTTTTTCATTCAGTGGCATGTGGTGGTCATTTGTATTTGGTTTGAGCTGTTTGTGACGTCACAATTTGACGTCATATTCATGTTTTCAAACCAACATTTTGGTGAAGGTTGTTGTCACAATATGCATATTATTCTACACGCACTTTATTTTACGTGTCATTGTACTGAATATAAAGTATCAGCGCTCCAAGTTAGGACATCGGAGGAAAATACACTCAACGCTGCGACAC
>JGI24159J19872_10001316_pt1 | contig 26883 bp, 16 predicted proteins | sample Ectturendosymbi4_FD_19872 | JGI IMG/M metagenome (IMG submission 19872)
ACGTGCATTTACATCGATTTAAAACAAGTTTCCGTATTCTTGGAAAGTGCAAGTAGGGTTTATGAATTCATCTGAAAAGAATTATCACTTTAAGTAAGTAACTAATACAGCTGAAGGTCGGAGTTGGAGTCGGATAATCGAAATTGCCAGGAGTCGGATGACGGGACTTCCGACTCCGTAGCCCTGTTTGACCATCCAGCAGGCTGCAACGCCTTTCAAAAATGCAACCCTATCACGACTCTAAATTTACCATCAATTCCGCCATCAACTCTATGCCTTAATGGAAATTTGCGAAATTGTCGAGGGGTGCTTGACGCGACAACCTGAATAACAGTTTTTTTCTCGGTGTCCGAGCGCTTTCACTTTAATTTGTATGAAATTGTCTGATGTTTGCGCCAATAAAATCGACTACTTCAGTTTCTCGCCTTTCCACTGTCAATTATATTTCTCGGGCGTGCTCACGTGGCACACTTCGTTTATCGACCTGCAAGATAAGTCTTTGCAGCAGGAAGCAGTGCTTTCGGTACACTAGGTGCGGCTTTTCTACTGAGATGGCGCAGAGCTGTGAAGCACATACCCACAAACTCACTAGATTCTTACTTAGAATTTCAAAGTCTATGTGCGATGTGCGGATATGTACCATGACCTGATCATTTACTTTGAATTTGACTAGTTCACAATCTTTTTATTTTGTTCCTTCACAAGATGAGACGATAACTTGGGTTGAAACGTTGTACAAGATATGTCGTTAAAAACCAAAAAAGCATTTTATTTTCTCCAGAAACAGAGGATTTCATGTCTGGTTTCCAGTATTCGAGAAGTTTCTTTGCTCCACGTGACTCGCACACGGACATAGAATCTGACAGCCAGGGCCGGATTTCTAGTGCTGGCCGCCCATATAGGCTTTAGAAATTTTGCCCCCCCCCCTTTCCACCCAAGAGGAAAATTTTGTCCGTGCCGTGTGAGTGTAAATTTTGTCCGTGAACTTCCGAAAAAAAATTTTCCGCCACTAGAAATTCTGCCGCTCTTGGCTCAGGCCCGTAACCAGCTTGGGACACCAGGGGGGAAGAGCTTTCGAGGGGGTCCAAATTTTACATCGATAGCACGATTTAGCAATACAATAGTTTTAAACTATGTCCAACACATTCCTTCAGGGGGCGAAAATCTTTTCGGTTTAGTCATTTGAAACTGATCATAAAAAAATGTACTTAAACAATTACATTTACTGGAGTTCAAAAAAGTAAACGATTTAGTCATTTGAAACTGATCATAAAAAATGTACTGAAAACGCTGAAGCAGAGAGAGACATTACCATCTGTTGTTGGATCCAGACTATGCATCATTAGCTGCACAATCCCATAGCTGAAAGTGCTCTTTTTCTCTCCTTGTGATCGGTTAGGAGCGGAAATTGCTTCAACAATGGCTTTCACGCTGCGTGGAATCTGTACTTCAAACAATAACATGTGAAAACGCCAGTCAAACACACACGTCCACAAGCAGGTAAGCTGAGTATGGCACGCGGCAATTTTTTGTGCCTCACCAAATTTTGTTGTGCCCGGAAGATTTTGTTTTAAACATATAATAAAAACGGAATTCTTTCCCCCTAAAGTGGTATTTGCCCCCAAACCTTAAAACCTGGTTACGGGCCTGAGTGGAGTCAGGCGGATCCCTGGGTTTTTGATGCTGCGCGAAATCAGCCTGGGTTCTTGCATCGTATTTCAACGCTCACCTCGTTTTCACTCCTCGACGCTTGCGAGGGAAGCTTAGACTTGACCCAAGTCTCGATAGGGACGTTGAACTTCATGAAGGTGACGTAGAGAAGGTAAATCAAAAGTAGAATGATGCTCTCGTAATACTGAAAGCGTGAAGTTTTTCGTTAATTGCTGTGCTGCTGCAGGTCTCAGTTGCTTGCTACAAAGTTTTGTGCATAAATTACAGAAACTATTTCAGCATGTAATCGTCTTCCCACGTCAAGTACGTCAAAAGCACCAATAGAAAATAGCAATTTGTCATCCAAAATGCAATCAATTTTCAAGTTGTTGCGCAAAGCGATATGTCGTCTAAGCTGTTCTTTGTGTTTCTGGTCAAGCTTGTTGGTTTGCGCATGCGCAAGAGCCATAGGTTTAAGCGTTCTAAACAGCGTGGTGCACCCCACAAAGCCTTTCAACTACCACGCATGAACAATCGAAAAATGAATAATTAAACATACTCGGGAAGTTTTATTAAGCGTCTTTGGGTCAATTTCTGTAAAAAATTTTAAAAACGAAACCGACGTTTCAGAAAACTAACCGTAGGTTTTCATCAAGGCGAATGCCAACGAGAACAAAAAAGCAGTAGAATTTGCCGAGCGCGCGTGATTGCATAACATATGGTGATGATAGTGATGACGGCGAACGGACAAGGGAGATAACGGAGAATCGGGTGTGAAATAAAAGAGCGATAAAAATAAACTGCAAACTGAAGTAAAACGAAGCCAAAGTACGCAATCTACTATTAAATCAAGTATGGCCAAACGCTGCTTTGCGTATTGTGGAAAAACGTCGGATCTTTCTTCATTTTTGACGTTAGATGTGGAACCTAGGAAGGTTGTTGGATACCGCTTGTTTTGACCAAGTCCACGCGGATACGCAAATGCTGCAGGCCAACTATGGTGCAACCAACATCCGCCATATTTTAGTAAATCGACTGTTGCAACAGCAAATGATTGAAGCGTGACGAGGGCAGATGAAACAGTACGTAAACATCACGTTACATTAACATAACAACAAACATCACGTAAAAAATGAAAAACAACAGAAAATGAAATCTTGCTGGAAAATTTGTAAGGCATATTTGAGTTACAGCAATGGAGGCATATAGCGTGTCACTCGGGGTTTACTTGCATAAGGCAGATAAATATTATACGTGCGAACAGATTTTAGTGTGTTACTGTTCGATGCAATCTTACGAGTGGTCTCGTGGTACTGTCAGCATGTTGCCGGCGATTCTGAAAGTGGCGCAAGAAGTCACAAGATAGCGGCAACGCCGGAAAATGCAAACGGATAGCATAGCAGTCATGACTTTCCATCTCGATCCAAGTCCAGCAATTGTAATATAAACCGCGCATAAACGAAATTTTGTAGGATCCGAATGCTATCCGCTCGAACTTTCCGCAAGAAAACATGACCTGTCCATGAATTTTTCATAGAGGTGAGCTGTTTACACCACGGTGTTCGTATTGTCTCTGACACGGCCGTCTTTCTCCTTTGGGTGGGCGGGGCAGGGGCGTGGATGGACAAAGGCGACCGTGACAGAGACAATGCGGATCAGAAGACAAACCGCACAGGGATTGCAGGGAACAAATGTGCCGGGATCTGCGCTTATTAACTCACGCGTTTTCGGTTACTTGGGATTCAACATCTTACAAACGTAGCAAGGCAAGCTTGGTACTGTATGCGCCAAAAACAAAGAAATGCAAGCAATCGTTTATAAAAGTTTTATGCAGAGGAAAGACCCTTTTGTGGTTTGACAAGTGACGGGCTAAAAAATTTACGCCGCTTCCACACAGAAAGAATGTTTATTGCCTGAATCACTGCATTAAACTACAATTGAATAACTGCGATTCAAAGATTTGCTGGAAGCGAATCGGTTAACTGCTGGAGAAAAAGTGGAAAATCAACAGAAAAAATCCTTTTTTGAAACACACTGCGGCAGAGGCGACGTGAAAACAATGCAGAAAAGTTCGGCGGTTCGCGTGGATACCGGGGACTTCTTGCAGTTCAGCGGCGTTTTTGCAACGTCCGACAAGCACGTCACGAAGTCCAGGACACCACAAAATTTTTGCCAGGGAGAAACACTTGATACGTAGCAAATAAGCTGTCGTCTCCAAGAGAGGGGTGCACAACCTGCGGCCTTCAGTAAAAGCTTATGCGGCCGTGCACATGTGATTCAAAATATGACTTATGGCGGCCGTGCATTAACAAAAGCTCTTTGTCTGCTGCATGCGGATACTCAGTAGAAAAACGACCAAACAGACACGTGGGAGCAGGCTAGGTTCAGTGGGTGAAAGCAGAACAGCAACAATGCAAAAAAATAAAAATACGTCGAACCCACTGGCGGCCGTAATTCATAAAAATAAACGTGATGCGGCTGTCAATTAGCGAAAAGGTTGTGCACCCCATGTCTATGATTTTTACGTTAGTGTTAGCGGGCCGTCTGTTGTTTTCAGAGTATTTTTGTCTTAATTTTCACTTGTTTCACTCGACATTATGCGCCTTTCTGAAACATCGCAACCTTTGGATAGTTTATGCACCTCATGCGTTTATTTGAGCTGCGGTTGGACAAGTCTTATAGCGTTAGTCTCGGTGCACGCAGATCACGGAACATCAGCAAATGCTGTGGTGAGCGATCGAGTGACGTTGCGTATTCGCTCGGCTGAAAATTTGCTCTAACCGACACCATTTGGATGCGCAGTGCTACATGAAATCGATTTCCTATTAAAAATAATTGCCGACAGATTCAGCTGCGTCGCTTTTGTGGAGACTACCATTGCTTGTAAACTGATACCAGTTTCAAAAGGATTGTGTGGAAAAACGGAAACGTCGAAAAATCGAATGTAAGTTATCGAATATAAGTTTGTCAAGTTCGGTGCGAAATAGGGGGGGGACGCACGTCACCGTTCATGGCCATTATCGCCAAATGGCACAAAAAAGGGACCGATTGAACGTTGGTCTGTTAGAAGAGCTGACAGAGCATAGGTTTTCATACAACGACCCCTGGCAGACTTGAAACAACACTGGCACACTCAGCATTTTGTTTCTATAAGGAAAACCAATTATTTAACATGCTTTAAATGGGAATCTGGCAAAAACTTTCACAGCCGTGCCTCGAAGATATTGTCTCAATATGTAAAATTGTTTCTTGGCTGATATGGCCAAGCAATGCGACCGCAAACTTTCGCCCATTGCGGACAGTTTCCTTTGGACGCGTTGTTTAAAAATGCATACAGGGCATAAAATATTTAGAGCCAGTTGAGAGCGCATCCTATACCTCCAATGGACCTTTGGCAAAATGAATGCTTTCCTGTATCACATCACTGGCCCGTTTAGCAGCAACAAAGAGCAGATGGCCCACTGGGCAGTTTTCGATCAAAGCAATAAAACAATAATAGTTTTCAGTTGAGTTCGTGACCCAAATGCATTACTCCGGAAGCGCTAAAAATTTGCAATTGACGTAAAAGTCAAGGGTTTTGTAGTAAAAGACAGTTTCGTGGGTAAAGTGGATGTGAGCCTTGCAATAAAACACATCACCATCGAATAAGAAAGTTAGAACTGCCTGGTTAGGGCGAATTGAAGGGCCTGAAGCCATCAAACGGAAGGACTCCCGACCTAAACTTGACAAAAATGGAAAAGTCTTGTGAGCAGCGCACAAGCAAAGCCGATCAATACAATTAAGCTGCTCTGCAAAATTATTTACAGTGAACACATATTAAACGCATATTACCTGGAACGATCCGCAACCTGTTACAACAAGCTACTAAAGATACATTTCGAAGAACACTTCAAACATGGAAAGAAGTTGCTTTCGAAGTACGTGGATTCTATTAATTACAACGCGATCAGACAACTATACAAGAGATATCACACAATGAAAAAATCCATAGAAATGCCCAGCGTTAAATTACACTTGCAAGCGAAAGCGCTACGAAAGACAATACGGCCTCAGCTTGCAGGACCTTGATGACTCAAAGATGGAGCTGAGATAATGATAACCAATCGCTTTCGATCAAGGTTGGTCTGTTTCTAGAAATTTAGGCGATGTTTTGCTTCTGCCAAGTCTTGCCGATGGTCCCGCGCGACACGGTCTCCATCAGACGAGGTTATCATAAGCCAAAACGATTTGTAGAGGAAGATGGGAAAAGGCGAGGTTTAATTCTCACACAAATCCTCATGTTTTCGCAAGTTTTGAATATTCCACTGGCCGACTTGCACTTTAGGAAAGTGCGGCTTATCTGTGCAACAACCGCGTAACGTACTGTTTATTTTCTGCTTTAATGCATCGCAAAAAAAGCTTCGAGGTGTAAGTGAAAGGTGTTAGCGAGAGCTGATGGATTCGTGAGAGAACATTTTGACAAGTTCTCGCGCGTGACGCCAACTCCCGCGCTGTTGTTGCGACCCTTGACGAACATGGTGGTGCTTGCACCGGCGCAAACTTCTTCGCAGCCGTGGATAAATTACGAAGTCTCAGCACCACTGAGACTCAGAATGTGAAGTTGACGTCAGAAGTGCGACACGACACCTCACCTTTCAGTGGTAATATGCAAAAAGCGGCAGATAATGGAACTTGACGGATCACCTGCGTCCTGGCACACGACAAGAATATAGCAAATCGTGTTGTCTGCAGGATGTTGGAATAGACAAGGGGTCTCCAAACTGTTTGTTTGACATGAGCTATTACACAACAGTCCGACGGGCAGACATCTTACGTAATGTGATTGTTTCGGGATATGCTACATTCTACCAAATCAACAAGTTTTTAGCAAATATATTATCTTTTCATTATTGACAAAATGTCTTCCCGGGACGGATGAAATGGCTTCGCGGTCGGGTTAGGCCCGCGGGCCGTAGTTTCGAGAACCCTGGAACAGACAGGTCTAGTTCTTCCTTTATGTACAAAAATGCGGGAAGTATTTCACTTTGGGCAATGGACCAACTAAGGAAATAACGCTTCATAACGTCATGTCACCACGGATCTGAGCCTAATTCGTCCAAAATACCACATTTCTATTCAAGCGTCAACATGTTCTAAGCAAAAAACTGTAAACATCAGCTAATTCGATTTTTAGCGAGAACTTTTCATTTCAAATGGCTTTTCTGCAGGGAAGCTACTTTTTCCGGGCGTTCGGTTGAGGATGCGCTGCGACCCAAGCTTAAAAGAAACAGCCACTTTTTCGTTGAAATCTGAAGCTGGTTTAGAAAAGATCTGCCTGCGTTAGGACGTGACGAACACAATTGCTGTTTCCACCTTGTTTTTATCAATAACGTAAGGATGTGCGGACAAGCGACAAGCGGAGCCTGCCGGTGCGTCACGACGCGTAATTGCGTCATTAAGTTCTGATTGCCCTTCCACTCGACAAGAGCTTCAGGGCTATTGACTTCCCAGGTTATGACTTAATAATTGATGCCTGTTTTGGCAGTGAACAACACAAGCGACACGTTTCGAATGCGACGGTGACAAGCGATACAGCTTCTCGCCAGGCCCGCGACCTGATTGATCGCCAAGCCTGCTGTGACGCTGATGATATCTTGATATATTCTCGAGAATATTGGCAAACAGGTCTATCCAACATGAAATCAGAACAGCGAGAGCAGCCTTAACGCGAATTATTATCAATATCAGGCGCTTCGTCACATCGTATTGAAATATTATTAAACCTCTTCCCTTTTGCCGGCACCTCAAGACAACTTTTCAAGTTTGCCTGAAGAAGCACACTGTTACTTCCTTCGCAATGGCATTTCAGTGCGACCGCGAGAATAGCTACGACTGATAATAATTTAGCAGCTAATTTTCTCCAAACCTGAGAATTTTGATGAATGCAAGGTTGTCAGTCGATTACTGCCGTGGCGTTCTCAAAGTATTGGAAAAGCAAGTCCACGGAAGCTGGCATTTGGAAATGTGTTTGTTTTTTTTCATAAACATGCGGGCACGTTCATGTTGCAAGATTTGACAATGAGACCACACCACAGAAAGATGCACGAGTGCAACATCATTGAGTCAGAAATTTTTTATCCAAGACAGATTTTGCTACTGGGGTTGCCTGACTAGATGACCGCCATGGTCCTTCGCCAATCCTATGTAACACAGTGACACTCTTTGTTTACATTGATCAGTTATTTTGCCATTGCGTTTTCATTTATTCTAATTTCCACTGACAATTGGTTGCTTCTTTGCATGGTAGCTCTTTGTATTGTTCCTGTTTATTAGCTGAGTCATATGAAACAATGAATCAATCAAATCACATTTTTGCCAAACGAATGCATTTACCAGCTTTCGGAGCATAAAGCGACGAAATCCATGCCAAAAAAATTAAAAGTTCAGCTGCGGCCGTTGCGAACGTCTATTTGTTTGTGTGGGCATTTATACTCAAAATAAGCACGCACCCGGACTTTACATTAAAAATTATAAAAATTCAATCAAGGCAGCTTCATTCCTGTGCATGACGAGCCTGTCCAAGGTAACTTCCCGCTCGATGTCGCTACACGTCCGAGGAAAGCCAGCAACTATGAAACTGGAAAAGTCCCCATTTTTAAATGATCACATTTCAGAGTTCTGACAATTTTTAAGTTGCTGGAAAATAGCGGCGTTTGGCCATCATGTTTTGATGCAAAGAAGCTCTCTTCGCTTCAGCCAGTATTTACTGCAAATACATTGCTTGTTTTGAAGTCTGAAAGCTTAATTGAGCAACGGCTTTCGTTCTGTTTTCTATTTAAACTTATTTCTATCAGAAAAGTTTGCTTGCTTGAACCGTTAAGTGCGTACATTCTATAAGCCCGTTGAGCAAACAATACCAGTGTATTAAATGCGACTACACACGAGCATTTGCCTTTTCAGTTAACGTCAAAGCCCAAGACATGGCTGATCTACAAGTTGAAGGGATTTCAACGTTTTACTCGATTCTCGGATCAAAGAGCTCCAGCGAAAATATCCGGCACCAATCAACGCGTCACGCATTCGCTGTTTGTCCACAACACGTATCGTGAGTACGTGAGAAACCGAACACGTAACGACTACTTACGAAAAGAGGAGTAATGAGACAAACCAGTCTGACCTAGAGTAATTTGCTGACTGCGCTTTACTTAGCGCCTTGCCTCATTGCAGGTCATTCGCATTGATCACCGTGTTCCGCAAAACGCCATGTTAAGAGTCCCGGTACTGGTCTGGACAGGTGCAAGACCGCACAGATCAAACCTGAAGTTCTCGGGAACACACGGCGTTAACGACGAAGAGTTTTTCACTTGTCCAGTCAGTGATCGCGCGTGTAGCCACGAAAAACAGCAAGAAACTACAATAGCGACCAATTTTGGCCGCGAAGGTCAGACCCGTAGCCAAGTTTTCACAGTTTGGATAGGAAAAATACATTTTCAGGGTGGCAAGATTTTAGTTTTTATTATGTTTAAACAACATTTTTGGGGCACAAAAAAATTTTGTAGGAGCACAAAAGTAATTTGGGGGGCACTGCCCCCGAATGTCCCCCGTGGCTACGGGCCTGGCGGATGTCATATAGTAGAACGTGCGGGACTTCAACCAAACGTTTGCTTCGCAGAGACATAGCTAATGAAGAAGCTTCATTTCGTAGTCATGCAGACATATAGTGAACGTTCACAAACAAGCGGCTTGCTAATATTCCTAGCCTTGGGTTTTCGTTCATTCAAATCATAAACGCTGGTTGGATGCGGCATCCCTGTCATTTCGATCTTGCAAGATTGATTTAATTTCTGACGGAGTGCAGTCACCAGACCTCCTGGCCGCATTTGTTGTCGCTAATGACGCCCGTCGCCTCGCGCCACCTAGAGTTGGCACCAAAATCAATCATGTGATTCATTGTGGCGGCAAAACCTATCCGTTCGCCGCTGCTGTTCCGCTCGACTTTTGCCTCAGCACTGGCAGACAATCCGAAACAATTCTAATGCAGGCCGGAGACATTAAGTATCGAATATCCGGTCATCAAAGTTGACAAGCATGGTTGCGCACGCAAAATGAGCAACCGTGGATTTGTTGGCCTTTTTCACAAATGCAAATCATCGCCAGCTCTCCAATGCTTCTGACATCAGCTGTAGAGCGGTCAGACAACGAATGCCATCGTTAAAAGTCTCGGTGCCGTGAAATGAAAAGCAATTTCCCTTATTTGATGGGCGAAGTTTTGCTTCGATTTTACACTTTTTCCAACTTTGCACGCTCTTTATCGCAAAAAAATCTAATAAATATATCGAAAAGTCTGCTAATTCGAACTGATCAGTATGCACGAGTGCCTACAGCAAAGTGGGCGCGCCCCCCGTACCTTCCGTGGGAAAAGTACATGCTATGAATTTGACAGCATTTGCGTATACATTGTCTGGAGTAGACTGTAGCAGCGGTTCTCAATCTTTTTTAGTGATGTATCCAGAGGATACTATCCTCTGGGCAATATTTTGTCTATCAAGAACCCGTGACTGTAATTATGAGCACAATAATTAGAAATCTAACTATAAATATCGTACTTTTGCTGTAAAGTTTCATTATGAAGAGACTTCAAATCATCGTGTTCCCCTTGGAGCACCTTTGCCTACCACAAGGGTTACCCGTACCACCACTTGAGAACCACTCGTCTGAAGCATTGATTCCCGACCTGGGTCCTGGGGCCTGCGAGTTCTAACCTCCTCTTACATGATATTACTAAGCAACAACAGTTTGATGCCAATTAAGGTAAAATGCACTATATGATGTCATTTAGCTACTTCCGAAAATGAAATAAGAATATTCCCATCACGTTCAGGGTTCAAAGACAGTGCCATTTCCTATGCTAAGCAATCAAAGTGTAGGCAGTCTGCGAGAAAAATTCATGTATTCAAGCGTCCGGCAAGTTTAGGCAAAGATTGGGAATCACTGGCCTCGAGTTTTAAGAAGCCATAAAAATAATAGCAAAACATAATGAGAAGAAAGGCTTTAAAAAATTAGTAAGGCTTGTGACTTCGTATGTTGGATCAAAAACTATCTTCTCGAAGTCCAAGGATATGGTTCAATACAAACTGCTCATCCTGTCATGACAGCACAGATATTTGTCGTGACAACACAGATATTTCTCATGAAAATGCAGGTATTTTTGGTGGCATTTCTGAAGTGTTTTTAATCCAGTGCTGTTGTACAAAGTTAACTTTGGCTGTTTAACACTGCCAAACGGCGAACGAGACTCATGGATGTTTTTGCTGACAATTAAGTTCGGTCGAATGTTTCAGGGCCACAGACAACAGAAGGTACAATCAAACCTCTGAAATGTTTTCCATCTCATTTAATGAAGTCTCGGTTGTTCACGAATTTTTATCCACGCACAAAAGCTTAACGGTGAATGGACAGGAATCAAAGTTATTTGCGAATGAATGCAAACAGGTCTGCAAATGTCTACACTGCACTGTTCAACTTTCAACTATAACTCCGTAGATTTTGCAATTTGAAGACATTTGGAACGCGTGAACCTTTTGCGTCGAGAACCGCTTTGGCAAAAACCTCATTCATATACGCTCCCACTGAGTTTCAACCACAGTAACTGGGATGCACAAGCTCTTAATCTTTTCAATATCATGATAGCTTCTGAAAAAGCATTAGCTTTTTCACAGATTTAAAAAATACTTCGTTTTCTTATATTCCCCCGTGCGCGTAGGCGTGTGGGAGTAGCAGGTCCGTGAGACAGTGTTCAAAATTCTTGTTGCTGTTGGCCTCGTCGATGCCAGTAAACAGAGCGCGCTCAAACGAAGCGACATTTGATTTTTTTTATTTGTCACGCGACGTCGGCAAAGGTCTTTCATAATGGAAGAACTGCGTTCATCGACTTAAAATCCAAGCGCAAGATTCGATTGATGAAAAACACGAACACAGAGTTCCAAGGTCATTAGCTGCAACACGCGGTTGCGAAGCCACAAGCAGCTGCGCGAAGTAACCGTCAGCTGTCACAATGCCCGCATTGGCTTCGCGGAAATAAGCTTGAGATTCTCGGAAACCACCATTCGCGAAACTATTCCTACTATTCCGTTCGTGCGAAAAAGTTACCTCCGAAATTAAACGCACTCACCCGCAGCGAGTATTTTTCTTTAAAAAATTCACTCAGTTTTTTTCTACAACAATTCCCAATAAAAAAAACAAAAACTGATGAATATATCCTTTGAGAAATAGAAGGTTATTTTTGTGGTGAGATAAGGCTGTGTATGTTGACTTTTTCACCCTGTAAGTCGAATTTGACTTGTTCGATACATTGCAGTGAGATGATGCACTTGTATGGAACAATATCAAGGCTTGCCAAATCTCTGTGGTTGCAACAACGTTTTTAACCCCAACTGAGCTTTCCCGCTGAAAACAAATAATAACACCCTCTCATGCTCTCCTTCGGAACAGAGAGTACGCCCGGTTTTTTGAAGGGGACACTAAACGATGACAAAAACTTCAAGAAAATGCAGACATTGTTGCAAATCACAAGTCTTTTTTTGCAAATCCAATCTCTAAAAACATAAAGTCAGCAATATAACGGCATGTTCACTGACACACACCGGGATTGTCGAAAATTTTCTATCACTAAACGGCGTCGTGTCAACTGGCACAAATCAGTTAGATTTTACAAAAACCAGGGTTCTCACACATTTTCAAAAACCATTTTCCATACTTTTTCAATACTAAATTTCCGAACTTTAATACGATCACTTTTCTTAATTTTTCAAAAATTTTATTCATTGAACACAATGCAAAAAACATTTACAAAACTGTCATCAGCGGTAAAGAACAAAATTTGATTAAAAACTGGCTGAATTTGAAATTTCCATGCTTTGTCAATACTTGTACACAAATTCAATACTTTTTCAAGGTCTTCAAAACCGATTTCACAATTCAATACTTTCAATACTGTGTGGGAACCCTGAAAAACATTTGACCAAAGTTCTGGCACAAACGGTAGATGTTAACACTACCGGCCAAATACTTAGTTGTTTATTGCTTACTAACGATGACTACTTGTCACAATTCGGCACTAGGAAAATGTATAAGGTTAGGACTATCGATCTATTCGGCAATGCTACACAAAATGTGTTTTGCAGAGGCCGAGTAGCAAATTCTATGCGAGTTATGGCAAATTGGTCTATCTATACACTCTACACTTCAGGAATGAGTGGTTTTGCATTCAGATCCATGGTCAAGTCGGATCGAGTACCGATCAAAAGAAACAGGCCTTGGAATCGAAAAATTTTGAACCGACACCGTCTGGATTCCCTAGCAACCCACTGGATAGGAACATGAAGTTGTCCCATATATGCACTGGCGCGTGAACCAGGATTGTCTCGTTTAAGCTGGATTGCATTTATACTAGTCAACATATTGTTTTTAACGACGGCACCAATACACCACATGTAATTCAATTCGCGCTTGACTGCATTTCCTTTTGTTTGCAAATGCTTGCGAGCAATTTTTAAGGTGATTTTCTTGCATTTATAGTGTTTCGGGACATCACGATTTCGATCTTACTCCGAAAACATTGTTTAAGAGAAGACAGCTGCAAACATCACGCTAGTTTGTGTAAAATATCAATTAAAGGTTCATTTGGAATCAGGAAGGGTGACGTCTTTTCAGTTTCTTTCCTGTCTTCGCTTAAATCCAATATGAGACCTCAGCAGGAACAGACGCATCGCGGATGTAAAGTTTTCGCACTAACACGTTCCGCATACCCAAGCAGACCGCATCAAAAGTTGCTTTTCTGACAATAAAACTGCCGTCAAATCTTTGATTGACGTTTGTTGCTGAAATCATTATCGCTGGATGTGCTATTCCCACTATGCGCCCGTCGTTTTCAATGTTTGACACTTGTTCTGCATTTGTTATTGTGGTTCCAGAAGTCCGAGCAAACCGTTCGTAACAGTCCGTTGCGAGACATCATAAGAAAACTTCTGGATACCAGAGGATCTTGACTTAAAACGCACACGTAAGCTTGCTGATGAGAATATAAAACAATGACGATTTACGCCAGGAAGAAGCGAAAACAACATTCACAGAGCAGACTGAAGCGTTAATCAACTCTCTGTCACGTGTTGCTGTCTGCTGAACACAAAAGTATTCAGATTGTGTCGGATTGGTAAAAAAACGACATAATTCGACAAATTGAAGAACGGCAGCAATGATTGGAATTATGAGACAACCCTGTAACAAATTACTGATTCCTGTTATACGTGAAGAGGACGGTCACCTTGAGAACAATTTCCATGCTGCTCTGAGGCGAATTAACTTTCTCTGGCCAATCGCGTCGTTTGACGACGATGATGTCATGGCGCGTGGCGAAAGTTGCTTGGAAGATCAAAGCAAGATTTTCAGTTCGGTACTAGCCACGTAGCAGACGTTTCAACAGACGTATATTTAAACTCGTGCGGTTCGCAGAGCTTCCGTAGGTGCTGCCCTTTTCGCTAGGAGCTAAAAAAAGTTTTGAAACAAGGGTTTACAAATTCTTACACGAACTTTATCGATCCTTGCACTGCATGTAGCCGCAGACGAATTTAGATTTTTAATATTAGCTCGGCGAAAGATATGGATCAATTTTTCGCTTTTCAGTTTCTTCCCAGATTTTCTTTGCGGTCAGGGCGACAAGTCGTTCTGCAGGTGTTGCCAGAGGTATCTTTTCTGCCTTCTGCCAGGCGTATACACCTCCCCTGCATGTCGGCTCTTTTTGATGTGTGATGGGTTGTTAAACACACAGTTTCACTCCACGTTTGAAAAACACGCAAGCCAGTGGTGTCAACTTTCACTTTATCATGTCCGCTTACTTAGCACGGCTGCCTGCTCAGCTTTAAACGATTGCAGTCACATTGTAGTAGTAGTCCTGTTTGATTCCGATTTCGCCCCCGTTAAACAGGGATCCCTCTAAGCTCCTCTTCAACTTGCCTCCTCCATATCTTCCGTGGTCGTCCCCGTTTTACCTGACCCTCCACCTTGAAACTCAGCGCATCTCTTACACTCAGCGCCTTTCTTTCTTAGAGCAAAAGCCATAAAGCGTTTGCTCCACAAAATCCTCATGAGGACGAAACGAAAGTCACATACTGCCCTCTAGTTTTTGGTGATGCTTGTCCTGTACATAATTACTAGTAACTTTGCGAAGTGTCACTGCGCTCCACCTATAGTAGCAATGCCTTCAGCATATCGCCTGTATAATTTCATAGATCCTGGGAAAGTAACGAACGCGATTTTGGCAATGGACACGGCAAAACGAAGACAGCAGCAGCATCGCAATGCAAAAAACAGCGCTACTAGTTATATCACGTCATTGAACAGTGATTGCCGCATCGTTATCTGAAGTACCTGCTTTCTGAATAAGTCGGAGACCTGCCAGGCTGAAAGACCAGTTGCGGAGCATAGCATGACGGTTGTTGTTGCCTAACTGCGCTCGCGTCAGTCGTGCAAGGTTTGTTGCCAACCTAGTTTCATTTGACACTTGAGGAAGCGTTAATTGCCTGTTAATTCATTACGCAATTACGCTTGAGTTGCAGGATGCAAGACCTAATGCCCGCACTGCAAGCTTGCGCATAATACTTCTCGCTCGTGTGCATTCAGCGTTGGATGATTTTGCAATTCTCGATAACTTCATGTGGGTACTGGGTATGCATAGATAACGATCAGAGAAAAATAAATGCAAAATTCTATCTGTATTTGTATTATACTCTAATTTCTGTTTTACCAAAAAGTCAACCTGATCAGTATGGGTCCCTTTCTTTAAATATCGATTAAGTTTTGTGCTTATTAATAAATGTAGGTTTTCTGCCAATTCTGCTTCATACGAATGCCTCAAATTCCCTTAGGCTTGAAGATATCACCAATGTGTTGCTTTTTAGAAAGTACAACTCTGTAACAGATTTGCAAGTAGCATTGCATAGGTGATCTTTTGGCAATTGTGCTTTTTTTTAATGAAAAACGATTTTGGCTTACTACGGTTTTAACAGTTAGTGTGTGTGTTCTGTTCTGAACTTTAGTTGTACTGTAATGCTTTAATTTTTAAACGCTAGCCATTAATTATGCATTGCCGATTATCATTTTGTTCCTTTGTCTGTGCTTATGAAATTATGTGTGTATTAACTCATTGTCATGGTAGTACACCTTTTGAGTATCACGATTAATTATCACATTTATCATTTATCAAAGTCTAGAACAACCTTTTTTTCTGTTTTCTTTGTACGTTTTTTACCTGTTTTAGTGATATGCACTGTGTAGTGAGCTTGAATAATGAACTTAACCACAGAAAAACATGCTCAAGGTAAAATCTAGTTCATGAAACGTGCATACATGGATTTTTACCTTGAGAAGTACAAAAACGGTCATTTTAGCACGCCTGAAATTTCAGTGTGTACGACAAGGAATATGTTTTATTTGTTTTTTTCCAGTTTTTGGTACAAAGGGCTTCTTTAAGTCAGAACCTAGCAATCCGAAGTGGTAAGTTTCTGCTAAAGCCCCCCCCCCCACCATAAAATCATACCTCGGGCCCCCAAGTTCAACGTCTGAAACGCAATAGCTCCGAAAAGTATCAACGTTAAGAAATCATTTAGGCTGAAAAATCACAAAAAATATGAAAACAGAACGTTTAAGCGTATTGGTTTAATGTGTACACGAAATGCAGTGTAACATTTAATGTTTCGCACTGAAAACGTACCGATAAAATAATAATTAAACAATCAAGTTCTCACCTCGATTTGCGAGTTGCTGAATGCCGCGATGAGGGCTGCAAGGCTTATGATGTAGAACAGACAGTCTCGGAAAAGGGGCCACCATGTCAACTTGAGGATTTCTCGGCTGAACAGACTGCACATCCCAATCACGAACAGGATGTTGAAGACGGCGGAGCCAACTATTGTGCCTGTAATATGAAAAACAAAGTGCAATAGGTAGTTCAAAATGCGAATCGCAGTTATATATTGCGATCAATCCTTGTATACCAAACAGAGGAGGTTGCCTTGTATAGACGGGCCTTACAGTTTAGAGTCAGGTTGATAGTTTCTCTCGTAGTAAGGCATACTTAAGATCAGTGAAAACATAGAGAATCTCGTGTTTCCGGAATGAGATATTGTGAAATAATCTTTGCAATAAATTGACCTTGAGGAAAATCAGGCCTACAGACAGCGAATTGTGTACAAAAACATTTGGAGAAAGCAATCGAGCACCAAGCAATAGGCTTCACAAGCCAATACATTTTTTAGAATAGTTCCAAGATTAAAAATCGGATCATTGCACGACAAGAGTTGTTCCAAACACACACTTGCGCAATCATGATCATTTCTCTGATTATCGCGTACATATCCAGCCAAACCATTCGGATATGTGGTTTGTGGTCTCTTCACGTCACACACAGTTTTGCACTTGCTTGGTATCATTTGTTGAGTGGCGATGTGCACGACACAAAGAGTTTAACGTAGTTTTTACCATTCGTTTTAATGGCAGAAAGAACATGATAAAAGTTTGAAAAAATTGCTCATATTCAGGAAGAAATAAATTCAGATCACAGCAACCGCACGTTAGCTGAACTGGTCGCCTGTCCCGTCAGGGTAAAGTAAACCAAGGTCAGCAAAGTAAACCAACGTAAAGTAAACCAAAGTGAAGTAAAGCAAGGTAAAGTAAAACAAGTTTAAAGTAAACTCCGGGTAAAGTAAACCAGGGTTAGCAATTCGCGCGAAACGCATGGCACTTTTTTCAAACGGTTTTCAGGAAACTTGCAAAGAGCCCTTGCTTTCGGCTTCGTCGGTCATGGTATGCCCGTCGCTATAGCAACGCCGAAACGTAGCGTCCGATCGTGTCCACAGCAATTTTTGCGTTGTGTGCAAAATTCAATGGGCAGCTGCAACTCATGAAACTATAAGTAATTTTCTATTAAGGGGGAGAGGGGTTTAAGGCAATGCAAACCCCTAGCAGGCGTTGCCGCTATAGCGAATTGGAGTTAGGGATCATCAACCAAATTTCATCAGAGTTCAAGCTTTGTTTCTATGGCGTAAAGGCGTGCGAAAAGCCATATCCCACGGCGGCACCTTCTGTGAACGCTTGAGTCAAGCGCTAACAAACGTTTGTTGCAATGCGGTAATTAAGGCAGTGTTGTGTAAGTGGTGACTTAACGGACAAAATTAGGGACTTCGACTTTCACAAATGCAAACTTGGGAAAACAAGACGGTTTCTAAAGACCCGCAATCCAATTTAAACTTTACGACAATTTGTAAAAGCGTTTTCAGGGCACACTTCATCAACGTCACCAACGCTGATAGTGAAAACCAAACTCGTCCTTGTCAGGGAGATCGTCCCCGTGAAAGTTGTCCCCGCCTTTCCATTTGTTTGGCGAAAAACAGCCTGTGGATCACGCAGCAAAACGATGTTTCACCTCAGAATTCGCGCGTATTTGGAACAAAATGCTTTTTTTGCACCGGTGCTATTTTGCTACTGCTAGATTTATGTTATAAAAACAAAACTTCAAGCAATGAACGGAGTTGCTGCAGATTCTTATTGTGAACAATATAGCCACAAATATCGAAAACGTTATTTAATTCAGCGTTTCAGCTTAATCGTAAACCATTATCAGGAACTTTAATAAAATTAAGATGAATATTTCATTAATATTCCTGACGGTAGCTTACGACTAGTGTGAAACGTTGAATAAAATAATGTTTTCGATATTTGTGGCTATACTGTCCATAATAAAAAAACGTCATGTGCAAAACAGATGGCTTCAAAGTTTCTTAAACTTTTTGGCTAATCTGATAAAAAACACCAAAAGCACTTAAACCCTTTTTTGGGACACCGATCTCAATCTTATGCCGCAATTAAGGGGTCGTTTTTTGTTACAAACGTGCCTTTACTTCAACAGCCACAACGTTGACTCTTGCTACGCCTCGTAAATCGGGCAAACGCAGCGCTACTTAAAAATTCCAAGGAGCGTCGCAGATCACCAAGCTTACTCAGTTCAGTCCAGGGGCTGATCCAGAGGGGGGGCGATTCCCCCCTATAACCTACGAAAGTAACTTTTTTCACCATAATTTTGTACAATTCGGAAAACAACATTCGTGGCATAGGGCCATTTCTTCGTCCATTGTTTTGTCACACAAGTATTGTGAAGTATACCTCATCATTCTCATAGTAGCAAAGCCGTTTTGAGACTTGACATACCAAATAATACTGAAATCGCTCCCCCTGAACTCACTGGCTGGACCCGCCCCTGGTTCAGTCTACATGCGTTTGTGAGATAAACTACATTATCGGGTTGATTTTGACAACTCCAAGGTCGTGGTTAGTGATAAAGTCGAGCTTAAATGTTAAAAACTACGCGATACCTGTGCGTATTTTCAACTTGTGGTCAACTTCGCCTTACTAAGTATTAGCCGTTACGTCAAGATGGAGTTGCACCTGGTGCAAGTCCGCGGAGATACGCGACTGACGGCGTTTCACTTTAGTACGTTCCTACGGTCACATTTGTTGCGTTTTTTAAGTATATTTTAACAGTGCTATTTTCCTGCTGATTACAAAAGAGTGAGGTAAGTTTGCTCACGCTTGCGTTAGTATAGCGACGGAAATAGTTTACCTAAACGACGGAAATAGTTTACCTAAACATGTTTTCAAAGTCCACCTCTTCGGCCGTTACTTTTGTCATAATAGGGAATTACTTTCTTCAAAACTTCTGACTGAGTCCACCATGGCGTATTGTTTAATCAATGAACACTAATAAGCAGCACGCCGTCAGAGTCGGTGACGTCCACACCGGGCAGGGATGATGCCGTCCCGTTCTCCCGCGCATCGAATCGATTCCTGATTCGTCTGTCACAATGATTGCACTTTCGATTGCGGTCAATCGATGAGCAGAATGATTGCAGGGCACTTATCGATCGCCAAACCGTTCCAAAGAATCGAGTATGTGGGTCACGCCGAAGCGCACGTATAACAGAACACCGTGAGCTGGATCGTTCGGCCGAAAGCGCGATGCAATGACGAATGGGCGAAAGTTTTTGGAAACGAAAGCACTGTTTGGGATCAGTGGAGGCCTCAGCTCAACTGAACAAATCGGCGCTACGCGGTGGCGGTACCAATGTTTCACTGTTTGGGTCCAGTGCGCCGGAGCAACAACCACTTATGCCGTTGCATAAATTTAAGCAACTTTTTATTTTTAGATGATATCGGGGCAGCCTGCTTGTTGTAATTTATGATGAAGTTCATGGATTACTTTAGAAAGCGAAAAAAACGTATAAAAAGAACTTGCCAAAATCGGTCATTGGCTGGTTTGGCTTGGCGAGCAGCTTTTCGCAATAGGTTTGCCAAATTCTTTTCCTAACTCTAAGCAGCATGGTCCTTTCAGTGACTTTTCTGTTCTTTTAGCACCGAAAGGTTCACCACCCGCTAGGAAAAAGCACAGATCACTTCCTATCACGCATCCACTATTCTCAGAATCACAACACGCAGTGCATGCATGGCTACCGATGCCGGCCCAGACTGACGACGTGGTCAAGACACAAGACTCATGGGCGACATATTTTGTGTTTGATGTAAGTGTCAGTTTTCACATATGATATAGCTTTTTTCTACTTAGAAAAAAACCTTTACAAAAACAGTGCGATTGCTTTGTAAATCGTTGCAAATTCAACTCTTAGTTAATCCGAAATCTGCAAGGCACTTGCTGAACCAAGTGTGAAAGAAACGATTACAGGCGATAGCCCAGTGGCAGAGTGTGCGCCTCTCAACTGAAAGGTTGCGTGTTCGGGCCACTGAGTGAATCGCTGTATGACGTTACTTGGACAAGAACGTTCACCTCAACCGCCCCGGCAAGAATTCAAGAAGCACATTTAGGCTTCACCCTGCCGCCAATTGTCGGCACCCAACAAAGAACGACGACCACCGAGATTTCAACGCTATAAATATTGCACATCACGGATTTGCGTTGCTCACCTACGCCGACGTTGCTTTTCGCAAGAAACAGGCCGATGATCGACGTAGCAAGCTCTGGCGCGCTGCCACCGGCAGCCATGAACGTCGCGCCAGCCACGTCATCTGATATGTCCAGCCTGTGTATGATCACCTGTGAACGTGACTGGTTGGATAAAGCCATGTCGCTTTTCGTGGAAACGTTTAGATGGCGTTTCGTCACGCGGAATATCCTGTAATGGGCTTGGTTCTGTTGCAAGGCATTTTACCGCAACGGTCAACCAACAATGACCGGGGTGCGAAAAAATACGTTTTATGATGTTCGTAAGCCTAAGATTTACCGACGACAGAAAAGAACGTAAACGTTTCAACTTTAGTCAAAAGATGATGCGACGACAAAATGAGTTACACGGAGTTGAAAACACCAATTAACCGCATGCTTGAACAAAGACAACCTCCTGCAAACCCCCACCACGATGACATCAAACTGTTGCAAGCGCTGCTGGTGCCGAATTCAGTAAAGCAGGCTTCGGGACACAACCCAGGACACGTTCGTTCGCTCGGAACGGGATTTGATTTAGCACAAAGAGTTTTGCATTCAATCTCCAGACGGCAGCCTGTCGACTGCTGCAATCTATTCAATAAGTGACCTCGTGATCTACATCAGTTTAAGGCGATCCTTGACCGAGGAGCGATGGGAATGCGATCGGTGCGGCGTGACTCTTCCTTAAAGTGATACAAGCTGGAGGTAGAAACAAAAAACTATGGGACTAATTCGTATAGAAGCTAATTAAAAAGCGTACCAGCACCATGTTCCCTACGATCAGCGTTTTTTTATAGCGTTTTGATGGACCGAAACGGTCTCTCAAGTTTGTCCAACGGTCTTTGAAAATACAGTAGAACCTCTCTGCATAACCATCGTTAAAATACACTATAACCTCGCGTTATGACCATCTCGGTATTCAGATGAAGTGGTTACAGTCCCTCAAAATGCCTGGACGGTCACGAAGGTCAAACCTTAAAAAAACTGCCCACAACTGACGACGACCTGCTTGTAGGGCAGTTCCTCAGCATCGCCTAAATCTGCTTTAAAATTTCAGGCCAACGTTGGACCAACGTAGACGTTTTGGTGATTAGTGAAGGATTTTCGTAGATTAGGGCTTGAGACAGAAATCAAGAAGGAAACTCGCTTGTTTATACCTTTATTTCTTAACACATGCCAACCAGATATCTTATTCCTTATCAAAACCTTCAAAGTAGACTGCTAGTTAAGAAAATGAGTCAGCGTTTGAGGGACAAAGATAAAAATTTCTTATTGTCCATCGTGAAATTTCTTATCGTCCAAAAACTTCGTATTGTTCATCGTGAAGATATATAAGTTATAACAACGAGGGCTTCTGATGACCGTTGAGAAGGTACGGTTCTGGTGACCGTTAAGAAATTTTAAAAGACCGCAACTGTTTTATCTAAATGCCGAGGTTACCGCAAAGTTTTAGTGTGTTTTGGTGTTGGTAGTAAAGTGAGGTATTACTGTATTTTGGGAGTCCGTTGTAGAAAAATTAAGAGACCGTTTCGGTCCCTCAAAACAACCTGAAAACATGCTGCTGCCACGGCTAACGAATTGAAGCGATTTTAAATTTTAACAAGCTCTTCGAAACATCAAGCCTGATTCATGGAAAAATAACGGCCACTTTTTAACAATTCATCAAGAGATAAACTCTAGGCCAGCTATGTCCAACTAAATGGCTTACTGTGCCGAAAATCATGTCACTATCTCAATCAGGGCCGCACATTTTATGACATATTAATGAGGGCAGCACATTGAATGGCTTACTTTGACCTTAGCAAACTAAACTTCGCTTAAGCTAGTGTACTGAAAGCGTTGGAATCATAACTGCAATGGTAACAGCCATGATAAAATGGCACTGAGGACAACATACATCAATAATGTCTAATTGAAGATTATCAAAATAAGGACAGGTTGTCAGTATGTAGTTACTCCTATTACAGTGAAAACCTAAACTGGGCCGCACAAAACCTTCGACTGGGCCGCGGGTTGGACATAGCTGCTCTAAGCAAACTAACGAAAGTAGCGAACACAGCATGGCGTTTCAGATACTTTTTTCGAGTCGGCACGCAGGTATGTTTTGGTAGCTTCATCTTAAAAAACGGTGCACCAAAAAAATTTTAATCATTGAGTATACAGCCTGCGCCAGCACCAGTAACGCGCTATTTTTCGAAAAGAAATACACCCATTATCAGCTTTTTTAAGTAAATTGTTAGGTACCTGGTATGTACCTTTAAGGGACCCGATTTTCTCTGATTCCAGGGACCCGATGATGATTTTCTCTGATTCTAGGGACCCGATTTCCAATTCTAGGGATCCGAATCGGGTCCCTAAAACACCTTAGTCTTGGCAGTCTTGGCACATGCTCCGTTGTCCGTATCGAGCTGAATTTTCTCGCTTGCGAACGGCTTACTTAAAATTGGTTTAAGTAAGCCGGCTTGCCGTGGTTGTCGGTGATGGTGTTCTTGCTGCATGTGTCAAGACTGCCGTTGGTCATAAGCCGGTTCGTAAGCCGTAACCGGATTCTGTGTGAAGCCACCTTTAGACTGCTTGCTGCAGCTTCTTCGCTACGAAAAGCTGTTTCAATACACCCACCACACGGAAACCAAGGAATTCGTGGCTTCGGGCGACTCATTATACCAACTACTACGCACGAAGGAAATCTAGAGTTATTTCTTTTAATTGGTTTTAACTATAAAAGCAACCGAACTGCTTTTTGGTATTCCTTGGAATTAGTTTTATAGTTTTCGATGCACATGTTGCATGATATTCAACAGCACACATTAAAAAAGTCATATATAAGCAAGTTACAAAAGCGCTGCAGCTGGGTTTGACAATTTCGAAACGTTTTAGGACTTTATCCCTGTGCAAGATAGCGTCGTACTTGGCTTCCACGTGCTCAGCACCCAAATCCGTTGCGCAAAACGATAACATAAAAAGCAACGGAGACGATACCGCTATATTCAAACAGTAGCAGTGGTGGAGGAACCTTTTTCAAAGTGGGGGGCACAAGCGCACGTCAAAAAACTATGGAAATATTTTTTCATAAAGCGATTTACTTTAACAATGGACTCAATACTAATTGCGTTGCTTAAACCTCTTTAAGCAAAATTCGAAGTGTAAAAGTGGGGGGAAAGACACCTATAAAAAGTGGGGGTGCCTAGGCCCGTGTGGCCCCCCGGTTCCACCACCCCTGAACAGTAGTGAAAAAGCTATAGGGCAAAATGAGTAAGGCAGGCGGGCATGAACAATCAAAATTTAGCCGAATGAAAATTTAGATAGAATTGTCAACTACATCTACAAGCGCGTCGAAAAAACATCATAAGTTTCGTATCGTCAACTAGGGGAAAACCATATTAGATACGCCGGTAAAACAAGTTAGCAACAAACTCTTCATTGTGTTTCTTCGTATCGCGTGTTTCCGAAAATGATCACGACAACTTGGCTAGATTTAAGTTATTTCCGGCTGAAAACTTTTTTCTCTAAACAATAAGGAAACCATTTGAGTCAATGGAAACCATCACGAAGTTTAAGTGTTAAAAAACAGCCTATCCACATTCCATGGGTCCACACCAAATTACCACGTCAAGAAAAACAACTATATTTTCTGCTTTCCTGTTTTCAAACAATTTCTCTTAACATACTAAAGTTTTCCTATTGATTTTTGTAGTTGTTTTATTTCATAAAATTAGAAACGCAAGGGAAGTTGTAATATACATACAGTAAACGAACTGCTTTTTAACTGCTTTCAACTAACTTTAAGAGATGAAATAATACGGACAAACTGATTAAAAAAAAACAGAACTTAACTTAAACTTCGCAGTGAATCGTGAAAATAACTACTTTTCTCACCTCCAACGCTGGAACGAAGAACTCATCACAGACCACGGCAAGGGCCACAAACATGTAAAGCATCCCAACAGCGTGCAGCACGGCGGCACCTACGACACAATAAGCCATGCCGGGTTAGAGGAGAACTCAACGCGCAACACTTGTGTTGCAGGGCAAAGAAACTGGTGAGGATGTTTTTCAATGAGCGATTTACTATTAAAAAAAACCCATAAACTGTAAGGATTGTGAAGGATGCGCTCGCCATGCGCACAGATCGTTTTTTAGCAATGTTTTGGACAGTGTAAAAGTTTGAAAAGATCTCGCTCGCGCCGTTCACAAACAATTAAATTATTCGAAACGTCAACTGACCAAAGCTCTTCTTTTTCTCACGTGTCACAGAGCGTTAACTTAAACATGCAAGTCAGGTGGTACAACTGTACGTGATACAATTGCACGCGAATTGTTATCGGTTGATACGCGGTCGTGACAGACCTCGAAATAAATAGCTCCAGTGCTCGTCACCTTGTGGCGGACGCAAGCTGATGAAGTTCAACACGAATCAGCTGCCGCGAACAGAACAAGCGCAAATTCCCCAGCGAGTAGAACTGGGTCAGTTATAAGGCATAGGGGCTTTTAAGGAATGTAAGTCTCACGGGTTATTTTCTAACGAAAACTTGTTTGGTGAATGACATTTAAGCGCAATGCGTTCAGGGTTGTTCGCATGGTGAAGCGTTTCAACGAATAAAGCAAACCTTAAAAAGCACGATGAAGCGTTTTTCACAAACAAAATAATAAAAATTGGCTATGCTCTTTTGTTTGAAACTGTCAGGCGCCACGAATTACACATTCGTGTCTAAGCTATCATCAACCGTAAACTAACATCAGTGAAGTCGATTTCCAGCAAAAACGTCAAGCTCATACATCAACTAAATGTATTTCATCACTTAAAACCATTTCCAGCGCCTCAGAAACCAACGCAAATGGTACAACGCAGGCATTGATACCGACCTTTACGCCTTGTAGCAAGATCAATTACATCGTGTGGATAGATTGGATTAGATTCACTGTCCGCTTCTGGATCTGACGGAATGGACAATTCGGCGTCGCTGCTGTTCTTACCGGTCGTCACATTAATACGGGCCTGTCGTCTGAACCTAGTTGCATTGTCCAACTCGCTAGACTCTGTGAATCCTGATAGCACAGCAGTTACGAGAAACACCATTGTCATCAGCAACAAGCCCCATTGCAGTCGCTCTCTCCGCTTTACTTTTCTTCTTCCCGCTGACAGCATTGTTAAACCATTTGTTTTTCAACGAGAAAAAAACATGTCTATAGCGAAACAAGTGGTGACAATCAACGAAACAAGTAAACAACATGATTCCACAATTGATTTTTGTTTCCTGAGTAGTTTCCGCGACCTTTTCTGCATCGTAATCGGCCTGATTTTTTGCCAGTCAACAGTAGTGCGACTGCGCTACTGGTCCGTGGAAGGAACACTACACCATAAAACCATTCTTTCTGCATAAACCTCTTGTACTTTTGAATTTTAAGTTCCTCAAGAAAAATGCAAAAAAGGGGGCGATTCATGGCTGCACCAATGAAACAAGGTTCACTTCCAAATGTCGAGAGCACACTCAAAAGAGCACTACAATCTACCGTTCGTGTCTGCTCAGCTGGGCTGCCAAAGAAATACCTGGAACTTCTCGTTTATAGCTTATGATATCACATTCACCAAGAAATTTTCAGGCTCCTGTAAAAAAAGGTCAGCGACGCTTAACCTTCTCTTCGCCCAGCGCCGATTCTCCGAAAAGGGTTGGAGCTCCTACGTTATTCACACTTGGGCTAATTGAACGTCATTCATTACGCTGGACAATCAAACCCACCAGCCCTGGAGACAAAAACTCAGAAAGTAAAGCTTCCCCTCGCATCGATCTAAGCACGGTCTTAGTGTGCAGCTGAATGCCAGCAAGTATATCACACGGAAGGACAAGCTTCATAAAAATCTGTCGGCCAGTCGTCGACTGAATTTGATATTCAAACTTCCAATTCCCAGATACCCGATTGAACAGAGTTGGGAGCCCGTTACATTTTATTAAAACTTTATAGCTGTGTGACCACCAACGTAACGTATTTAACTGCCTGACTTGCGCGGTAGCATAAGGTGTCGTGCTTTGCGGTAAGGTAAAACGCCTAATCCATGCTGGGTTCAAGCCGAAAAAAAACAAAAGGTTTTGCTGTGAAGTAATGGCTGTTGATGCGACGGCCAATATACAGGGTGTCCATAAAGTCCTGCACACATTAAAAATTTTTATATCGCAAAAACCACGTAAGGTAGAAACTTTACATTTTCGACA
>JGI24159J19872_10001317_pt1 | contig 26881 bp, 22 predicted proteins | sample Ectturendosymbi4_FD_19872 | JGI IMG/M metagenome (IMG submission 19872)
GGTGAGTACAGTCACTTGTTTATCCACAAATTATGTGCTTTCCTTGGCTAATCTAATCGCAAGCAATTTAATCCTTTAAGGATTTTTGCTTCCATAATTTCAGCTCCCCCCCCTTAGAAAAATCTTGGCTGCGCCACTGTTCATACGTACATCCTTCTAATTCTATTGTGGTTGCAAAGCTTTCGAAGATTTTTGCCATTACCCAGGATTGGTAAATGCTTTAATAAACTTGAGCAGAAGACATGCTACGTTGGCAGGAATGCCTGATATCTTCAAGAACTCTTAAAGAAGTATGAAATCTCTGGCGCCTTCTTGTATTGTCACGTTTCACTTATCTGTGCTACCGACATTTCTTTCCATCAGAGCAAAAACAGTGCAAAATATCTGCTCTCGCAAATGAAGGAATCAAAGCCAGACCCAGAGTGTGGCTTACACTATCTCCTGTGAAAAATTGGCTGATTTCGACCATCCGTCTGGCAGTGGCATAGCCAGCCTAAAAATTTTGGGNGGAAAAATGTTTGGTTTTAGGCGAATAACACTATTTTGTTTGGAAAAACGCCTCTCAAAGCACAAAATNACTATATATTCCTTTGGCCCCCCNCTGGNTACGCNTATGCTGTCTGGTGGCTCTTCTAATTGACGGAAACTGTCCGAGATTACAAGCTATAAATAGCGACGCGTTCGACCGAATCTCTGCTTTACTTGCAGTTTTCACATTAATTTTGCAACAAAATCAGCAAAAATTGTGTTGGCAAGATTTGAGGCAGCCGAATTTATCTGCCAAGTTCCAAGAAACATAAAACACCAATCACCGATAAGTTTGTCGCAACAACACGACTTTTTATTGAATGAAGCCGCAACTGACAACTGCTTTTAATCGCTTGTTGTATAATACCTGCCTGATGCGAAAACTATCGCTTTGCCCATCACCGTCCTTACGCTGCGAAGGACTCGTTTGTTGGAGCACAGTCTTTGGCATTTTACTTTGCGTAATTTCACAAATCTTTCACTTTCAACGTAAAGTACGAACAAGCAGAAAAACAATAATATTCGTAAAAGTCTACACACAAAATATACAACTCAAAAGAAAGCAAAAGAGATGACGGGGCAAAGCGCTGAATGGAACCATGCAGTGCGACGTCCTCAACATTTGGTGACTGACAACACGACCGGTGTCGCTAGAGAGGAGAACGTCAAGTTTTTAAAGAAAACACGAATCACAATATGGCGAAAAATAACGCAGAAAGCTCTACAAAACATTTTCCGCAATTAAGTTTTGCTGGTGTGGTAGCTCTTCAAAGTCCGCACTGAAAAGTGCTCGACGACTGAAAAGACGAAATAAAGAAATCGATTGACGAACAGGAAGACAATGCACGGCGGTAGCACCGAGACAAATAAAACGTACATCACAAAGCCCGCAACGTCATAAAGCCTGCAACGTCACAAAGCCTTTGTCTTCAATAAAAACGTGGCAACAAACGAGAACGAGGTGCAACTCGTGGAAGCAGTGGCTCAGAGCAAAGCACAATTTTCTTTTTCGAAACTAAGTCAAAACCATAGGTCAGCACACCGAAAAGTACGAAAAAAACGCATGATGAGATTTTAGAGTCACGTGACATTAAAGTACCAAAAGGAAGGTTTGCTCACTGACCATGACGCAGCATCGATTTTGAGCAGCGTGGTTGGCACAGCAGGATTCAGCGGGGTAGAAACCAGGCAGGGGAACTTGGGTTTCGAAAAGTCGCAAAAAGAACTGCTATGGAGAAAACGTTTTTGATTTTTTTCAAGGTTTCAACAAATCTTAGATTCTTTACCTCCACATTGAATTATCTTACCTACCCGAAAGTTTCCTGTCGTCACAGTGCTGTGCTGATGACGCATCAGGCTCAAGCAGCGCGAACCGCTGATATGTGACGTTGCAATGCAACAGCCAAGTTTTTCTGCTGTCACCGGTAGATCGTGGGCTAAACACTGTATGACTATGTCTTTATCCATGAAAACTCCAATGATCATTAACAGCACGGCATGCTATTGCAGGATGATTACTTTTATCCACGGGAAACGTTTTATGAATCCTATGCAGTGTCATTTTCCCGACATAAAATGACAAAATCGCACAATGTTGCGTTGCCAATACACCGCGAAACGTAAACAAGGTTCAACCTGGAATGTACGCCCTTGCTGTATCGCGCTCAACGAAAAGCACTGTCTTTCACGCATTCCAGCAAACTTTGCAAAGTGAAACGAGTTAAATGTCACACAGTCAGTTCGTTTGATTACAGCCGAACGCGCCCAAGAACATCAGTTAGTAAAAATGAAGATATCAGCTATTTTCCGACAACCTGCTTTACTCAAGAAAAATTTACAGAACAAGGTTTACGTGACATGGACACAATAACACACGAACAATCTACAAACAGAGCTGGTTTGTGAAAGACTTAAAAATACAAAAAGAAAACAGATCTAAAAATGCGGAAAAAAACAAAATATACTTAAAAGCTTCCATAAAATGGCTGAAGCTGTCCCTCCCAATGCAACCGAAAGCAATAAACAAAGAAATAGTTTTTAACAAAACATCACTGAAATAGTCAAAGGTTCTATATAACTGCGCAGAAAGTAAAATAGCTTCCAGAAAACAAAACCGGATCGTTTCGATGCATGGTTGATGATCGGAGGTGTTAAGTTTTTACGAAAGTACGTGTATCGGCAAAAAAAAGAGACTAACTTTAGAAAAGACGCGTTTTCTTTTCCTTTCCTATGCCAAGTCTGTTACTGCACCTTGGGCAGGGCCGTCACCAGCGGGTGAGCAGTGGTGCCCGGCCCCCCCATTTAAAATAAGTGCCACCCATTTCATGTTTGGCCCCCGGTTGCTGCATACATCCAATATTTTATTTAAATGTCCCCCGGGTTTTTTGGCCTCCCCTGCTGCGAAATCCTGACGACGGGCCTGACCTGGAGGTTGGGTCCCTGTCACACCCACGTTCTTCAGCTAGAGGCAGTGAAAGCAAATGTTGCAAAACTAACGTCTTTCCTATGCAGGTAAGCAAGGAAGTTCACAGCAGTTCAGTGGCGTACACAGAAGCGGGAGTTTTCGAATTTTGTAGGAGTATCAGAGTCACATTATTTGCTTTAAGTTGGTTTGTTTCAGGTTTTCAGCAAATAGTTTCAAACTTTAAAATCACTGAACGTAAAGGTTAAGCCTCATCCATCACGGCAAGATTTGGTCAGTTGGTAGATGCTCCTCTTGTTTGATGTTGTTCGTGAGGAAGTCGCGACCATGAAGTTTGAATAACGTTCAGTTACAGAGAAAGGTCTGTTTTGGAAATGATATCAACATTATTTCGCACTGACACGGCCTCTGCCAAAATATGTTTGTCTTTAAATGATTGGTGTTTATAACATAAGCCTAACTTACTCAACTGCAGGTCAAAAACAAATAAAGAGGTATCGATGATTGTTCGCAAACATCTGTTATTGTGACAAAACAGTACAATATTTTGACTGTACGAAAGCTTGCAGTTTATGTTCGAGCGAGGTTATCTCCACAGTCCACTTGCAGCCCAAGCAAAGCTGATAACTGAGCTTTCAGCATTTTCGACTGCGAAGTTAACGTTTTCTGTAGTGAAACACAACTCCAACTACTATATTGGAAAGTAAACAAACGTGGCAGTTGATGGCAAAAAATTTTCGAGCTTTTGCAACTTCCTGGGAATGACACATTGCTAAAATCTTGTCTATAACGGCAGCAGAACTTTAATTCTACGAGCAGCATGGATGGCTCGGGCGGCTAAACAACGTTTGCAGCGAGCACACTTCCCTGGCTTGCATTTGACTTCAGACAGGCTGCAGGGACTTTGATGGGCAGTGGCAGTTCAAGTAAACATTTAAGCATCACGACCCGCTACAGACAGTTGGCAGGCAGTCTGTGACTTCATCGCGTTGCAAATCATCTCTTGGCCTCTCCATGCAATACATGGTTGACACGAATTTTTCCAAATGTTCGAGTCTCGACTTCTTCCTTGGTGGTGCCTGGTCAAAGTAGAGTCCTGTTATAATATCTTGGCAGAAATTCAATGAAAGAAAACAAATCAGCTTTTTGCTGGGCGTCGCAAAATCATTCAATTCGAACAGTTTTTCAAAGTAAGACTCAACTGTAATATCGAACAGCATTTAAAACACCCTTCGTTAGGCGGCGACGCAGACCTGAGAAAAAATCCTCTTGCAGTATCTGCAAGCAACTTCTCGCCACAGAAAACAGTATGTTTGCGGTGGTTCAAACAACCGGTAACGCATTGGGCGTGCATTTAAATCTTGCGTTTTATAGCATCGCGTCTAACCAGTAGGTGAGGTGGGAAGGAAGAAAGCACATCACAACACGCGCAAGCAGGGCAGCGATATTTTGATGAAAATGAAGCAGTTGTGCAAATGTCAGCCATGATCAAACCAGGATTGCCGCCAGGTCTTTGTCGTTGAAGGAGTCAAATCACAAACAGAGGGGCTGCTTTCATGAATGCGGTGGTAGTGAGGTGAGGCAAACCTTTAGGAGGCCACTTTTGATTGATAGATTACGTCAAATTCACCAGTTTCAAAAAAATTATCAAAAACTTCACCAATTTGGACCAAACATACATTTTTTCCACTAAATATTCAGGGGTCACGCATAGTCCCAGGCACCCTCACTTTTTTCTCGGGGGCCTGTGCCCCCACTTTTACATTTTGAATTTTGCTTAAAACAAGTTTAAGCAACACAATTAATATTGGGCCCACTGTTAAAGTAAATCGCTTAATGAAAAAAAAAATTTCCATAGTTTTTTTCACGTGCACTTTTGCCCCAACACTTTGAAAAAGGTTCCTCCACCGCTGTAAACATTTAAATATAAAATTTGAGGACAAGAGACACCGACCCACCGTTTAGCGACAGGCGCGAGTGAAGCACATTTCATAAAGTAAGAAAGCGATATCGTGTCGGTACCGTTCCAATATCACCCTAGCTACATCTCTTGAGTGCGTTTGCCAAAATCAGCTTTATACATTATATCGTTTGGTGTTGCTTTTGTATTTTTTGCGGCTGAATATGATTGTCGTAAATACGAAAGAAAGCTACGCACATACCTCGCTATCAGGTACGTGCTGCATGCTGCTGTAAGTGCTTGACACCATGCTTGGGGGGGATGAGTAGGAGTGGGGGGGTGATCCGACTGATGGTGGGTAACCACGGATGCCGTTCCTCCTCATCCGCATCAAAGCCTGTTTGCGATGAACAATTGCATGTTGATTGTTTCGTAACAAAATGTTTGCGTACACAACCGTTATAAGTTCACAGTGCGTGGGTGAAGTTACATAAACATAGAGGAACACTGCGAAAAAAACTCTAAAGTTGCTCCTCATTTCACTTGCTACGACACTGACGAACGTGAAATGCAAAAGAATCCCTGAAATCAACGTTGGACGAAAGTTTTGCTCCGAATAACAAACTTCTGTGTCATAAATTGTTTCTACCAAACGCCATCATATTCTTGTCAACAATGTCCCCCCTGAGTTGCGCAGCTGTGCAACTGCGCAGCACCACCAGAACATGTGCGCAGTGAAATCTCACTCTTGCGAGCTTGCAACATTCCAAATTTAATATGGATATATACATCGCATAGCCTTTTATACCGCTTGAAACGCTTCACTAGTTGTGCGTCTACACGGTTGCGCATGCGCACTAAAATACTAGTTGTGCGTCTACACGGTTGCGCATGCGCACTAAAATAAAAATTTGCTCAGTGTAAAGTTTTCTTAGAGAGAACACTGCTTGCAAAAGTGATATTAATTGCCATTACCGAAGAGGAGCAATGTTTGCGTGGGTCCAATCCCAGTTAACTGCTTGGGCTTAAATTTCAAGCACATGGCTCTGTGTAGTTATCGCTATTTAGTAAACAAAAACAAATTACTTTTTTGTCGCATTCCAAGTTCATTTTGACCTCAACATAAATCATTCCGGCTGTTCTCCGAAACACAAAAGCAGTGTGGAAAACACACACTAACTGCGATAAGGGCTGATTTATTTCCAACTTCAGTGGTTTCCCGAATTGCCCATCAACACAAAAAAATGAAATCTCCGCAATGCTTTTCAATGAAGTTCACTACTTGGATTACTTAAATAAACGACCCCTCGCGTTGAAGCGCGTGGCTAATTACTGAAGTTTTGTCTGTGCCAGATAACAAAACCGCGCCTCGCTGTCATCGCACTTACATTGATAAGTAAATGCTTGGAGATGTATGAGAGTGAAAGCAGCACGTAAGGTATGACAACGCAAAGAAGTTTGATATGATGGCGTATTTAAAACTAGTTTTTACAGAGTGGGTTGGTCAAGCCACTGCGGTGACTTTAATTTTTTCTAATTCGTCTTCAACGTTCAGAGAAATGAAATGTAGTAATTTCAATAAGAACTGCTGAAATTGATGACCACGTCAAATCCAGGCTTTTTGAAATTTCACAGATTCATCTTTTTTCAAGACACATAACAAATTGAGATTGAATTGAGAAAGGAAAAATAGAGCATCAACAAGTATAATTGAGCTAACACATCAATTTAAAAATGTTAGTGTTTTTTGTATTTGTTTTTTCATCACCGCTTATCGCTTTAATTTCATTGCTGGTCACATTTTCACGTAATACAAAACATTGAATCAACTGGAAGGTTTTCTCATCAACCATGTCATGAAAATGTTTCACGTTACATGTTGTCGAGGAGTGGTTCGCGATGGTTGGCCACTAACCTTGTATTCTGATATCCGAAGCTTCTTCCCGTCCACAATACATGTACGCTTTGGTCGAGGTTTATATTTATAATCAGGATATTTCTCCAAATGTTGTTTACTCAGGCGAGCTTGCTCTTCGTAGTAAGGTTGTTTCTCAGCATTTGACATTTCTTTCCACTTTGCACCTGTAACGCAGTCACTGATTGCAAAATTTGTTCCTCTTTTGAAAAGCCTTTGTGAATTTGAAAAATGACCGGCATGTTAGTCTTTCAACCCACCGAGAATTTTGCTGATGTTCGAGTTGTGCATGTCTGGGAACGCCTGTAAGATCTTTCTTCGCTCATCCTTGGCCCACACCATGAACGCGTTCATCGGACGCTTGATGTGTTCGCTGCTGCGCTTTTCGTCACGAGGTGGCGCTGCTGACGAAATTGAAGAAAATGGTTTGGTAACCGCGAATCATTTACGCTGCTTTTCAAGATTTGCACAACGCTAAAGAAACATCTTAATGGCCGTCCTAAATTTTGGTGACCGTCCTGAAATTTTCTCTCAAGCAAGCCAGCAAAGTGAATTTCAACTTGCATGTAATGATATTTCATTCAGCAGCTAAAAATTCGAATGCAAGCTCACAAAACACTGGACATCACATTCAAGGATATGCTGCAGTGATGAAGCAAAGCACTGCACAGGACTCACCAGCACCGCATTCTTAGTGTGCTATTTAATAATGCTGCACAACGTGCGTCATACGACGTCAGAAACTTCGCACCATTAGGCCGTGCAGTTATTGTATTCGTTTCCATAGAACCAGTAACGACTACACATTCAGAATGTTTGATGTGTTAGGAGTTGGTTGTTGCGCTGCCCAGACGTGCTCCCATTTTAAGCACGTTCTTCCCAAAGCAACGTTTGCTAGATAATATGAAGTTCTTTGNTTGCTATTGTGAACCCATGCACTTNAGTGCAGTGGTCGCCAAGCCCCGGGTCGCGGGTCAATTGGTATCGGACCGCTAAATTACAAAATGTATGNTGGTGGTGACAATTTTTCAGCGGCACACAAACATTAAGCAGCCTTATCTGATGGTTCCAACTGGTAACTTCTTTTCAGCCGTTGAAAAATAACCCCCATCGTAGGGTGTTCCTGGGCCGCGGTAAAACTGCCAAGCGTTGAGCGGCCCGCGGTTACACAGAGGTTGCGGACTACTGCTAAAGTGCATGAATAAAAGTTTAACAGGCCATCACTGTCACCGTTTGTAGCTTCATGCAGCTCGCAATTTTACCCTAACAGAAACACTCTACTCACCTTCATACATATTCAAGGAAGTGTGCTCATCGGGCAGGTTGCAAAACTGAAAATATGATTAACAGAAGAATTATGTCGTGTGAACCTCTGGTGCTTTCAAAAGCACAAAACACAACTCTCACCTTACTGGCAGGCAGTGATTTGAAATCATTCTTAGAAAATCGTTGGTTCTGCGGTGATTGACCGGTTACTGGCGAAGAACAAGAAAGAAAACGTAAATACAGAGTGAGCAATGTGCTTCAAGTGCCAACACCCTTAGCAAAGCACATAGACTGTTTGAAGATAGCTGAGACCAATCAATTCTTTCGACTAAAATAATTGTTCATCAAAGATTAAGCATGCTACACAACAGAGAAAACAACAAGTATATCGTCTCCAACTGCTTGTGCTGCAACAAATGTCGGCGTCGTTTTTGTGCGGTCATGTATACGCGACACATGAAATCGTTCTGTTTTGTCAGAGCGCACAAACCCTTTTCCGTTTCAAACAATTGCGATTATCCTCAGATCGAGAATGCTCACCGTTTTTTCTAGTCTCGCTTGACACTGACAGATTGGATGCTGATGAACCGTCTGATGTTGACGACAATTTCCTTGTCAGATTCACAGGAACATCCTAAACAAATAGTTGTCTACGGTACAGAATGAGTGAAAAGCAGGATGCAGGATTAAAGTAAAAACGCTTGCAGCAAAGCTTGTCAGCAGACAATGATGGCGTTGGTCATTCAACGGACATGGATGTACATGCACATTCTTCTTTCAAGCTTATGCGTGCAGACAAAATCTTTTCTTAGATACCAGTGTGACGAAATTAAGCAAATATAATTAAAAGGTAACACCAGCAAGTTTGTCGGAACATAAACAAAAACAGCAGTTATGACATTTGCCATCATGCACTAGAGGACAAAGCGAAAACCAAGCATAGCTGTAATTGTTTCCCCATCTCTAACGCGCGTTGTCTGATTAGCCACTAATAACGTATCTGGCTTTTGTCACAATGCTACCGCGAACTTTCAGATAATGCATTGCGACAACGGCTTGCAATTAGCCTCACGGTAAAAGCACTTTAAGCTTCGTGAGATGTCATAACGCGGACAACTGCACTCAATACCGAGGTAGCTTGCTTAACCGCAATGTGACGTAATAGCAAGAAAGAAAATCAAACAATTTCGCTTGTTTGGCGGGTGGTTTGTCATGTAGTCAAGAGTTCAGCCGACGGCGCAAGTCGCTCTGCAGTATCGATCGACAACAAAGTTCCCATTCGAACATATGTATGAGCGAGGCAATCATCAAATGTCCATTTCGTCAAAGCGCATCGGTGCGCTGGTTCTCAAGGCATGACGCGTGATTTGTGCAACGCATTAACCATTTTACTTTAACACTGGTTTAGTTACTCGCCGACAACACTGACTGAATGTGATTGACACGGGCCGGCATGTACGCCTGCTTCCCTGCGTTAACACGAAACTCTATTTGCTGACGTGCTTTCTACATTACAGCTACATGACTTCGGGCAAGTCCTTGTAAAACAATGCAAAACTTCTGAAAGGACGTCTTTGTAACGCAATTCAGCACGAGCCATGTTTCCTGTAACACAGGCATTTACAATTTGATCCCATTCATTGCCTACCTCTGTTAGAAGCCGATCCGGATGGCACTTTAAATGCAACTGTGCGTTTATCAATATATTGAATGTTATCAATGTCTAAGGATACGGACCGCGTTTATAAAATAGACGGAAGCAGCAAGTGAGGCGCGAGCTTTCCTTACAGATCTTTCAAAACGTCGCCAAGTCTCGTTTCGCTTTAGTCAAGCATCCTATAAATGACTCTTTAACGTGTGGTTGCCAGCCACGACCGGTCAATCGGAACTTCACCAGGGATTCTTCGAGGCGCGTTTCATTGCATTAATGCGACAGACCAGAGCTATTGAACACAAATTTGACGCATAACGTCCTGCAATGCAGTATTTTGCGACGTCGGCGCTCATCGCAAGAAGCTGCGTAATTTTCTACTGACAAAGCATTTTGCTGCGTCTGCGGTCTCGACAGAAGCGCTGACGAGCTTAAGCTGTTGTCAATGCCATTGTTAGAATCGCTCTACGCCAACAACTGCAGCCTTACTGCCATCATGATAAAGAGCATTTGTAACCAGCGCTAAGGTGATAATGCAAGCTATTTTCGTCTAAGGTAAGGCCCTCATGAGAAATTAAGGAGCTTTGTGTATTGCCTTATATGTCAAACGCATCGTTAGATCAGAGGGGCACTAACCATAGGTGATGACTCCGTTGATTCAACACCTATTAATGATGTTGAACGTTTGTCTCTGCTTGAACACTGCTTCTCGGTCCTGCTCTCCTCTTTGTTCGTTCGCTGGCCCGATGCTTTGCCTTGGCCGTGCGGGGATAGGTCATCTGGGTGGCACAAAAAATTTTTGTTCTTTCTACTTTTTATTATTTTTGAAAATGCAGAGCAAGAAATTACGGAACAATTTCACAGGAGATATGTATTCAATTGTTTGCCTCGTGTGTCAGTAAGTTTTTACATTTGATTTTTGAAACAACATCCTCACCCCGCACACAGTTTGATGTTTGCTTGGCGGGAAGGTGAGATGTTGCGATCGATGATATGGTAGAAGGCGCAAACCCTCTTAAATCCATGGCTGTAAATCCTCCTCGTGTAGTAGGAAGAAGTAACGGCTGAAAAGTAACAAACACAACATTTGGTCTGAGGAAACTACATTAATTGAATAAACTTCAGCACCCAGCGTCCCGGACCCACATCCGATCAAACCATCATCATGGTTAAGTAAACAATTTCCCCACAGAACAAGCCGCCGTGCATAGATATGTTAAACAGCCGTCCCAAACCATTCTCTCTTCCCGCGTGCAATGCAACTCGATAGCCAGACGTCGACAGTTTACTAAGAAACTGGCAGCTGACTGCATGGCGCACTCCATTGTTCGCTGCCCAATAATTGTAATACAACTGATGCTTTGCGCCGGTTCGCGTGTCTGCCGTCGCTGCAGCCGCCACCCACCTGAGGTTTGGTCAAACCCAATCCCGCTGAAGAGGCCAAGATCTGGGCAGTGCAAGGATCTGCAGGTAAAGGGTTTCCGTCAACAAAACTCTGACAATCAATGACGTCCAATCACAAACAAGAGTCTTCTTCAAAGTCTACTTGCTCAGGCCACCACCAACGCGCCTTATCAAAAAGGCAAATAGCGTAGTGTAATCAACACGTGCTTAACAGAAGAGCCTAACCTTCGCATTATTCGCGAATACACACAAGACAATTGAAAGACAAGCGAGGGACCCTCGGATTAATCGCGCGACATGTAGGAATCCCTCAGCATCGTTAATCATTCGTCCTTACCGACCATGGCGTTGTAAGCAGCGTATTGGTTAAAATAGTTTCCCTGAGTCAGGAGGTTGTCTGACGTTCTATGGAGTTTGCTTTGCAGAGGCGCGTACATGTTGCTGACCGGCTCTGGCCCTTGCTGGAACCAGGAGGAAGCGATCTCCTGTGAGCAAAATCAAAACCTCTTTTATTTTAAGCGGTAAAAAATGTAAGCTTGATAGAGCAGCATTCTTTATTATCGCGACATCCGCTCGTGGACCACCGTACGCCGCCGCGCAGAATAGTGTTATCATCACACTATCGCGCAAACCACCTTAGGCACTAGTGTGAAAAAGCGTTACGCTGGTTGCACTATCTGCTGTTTCAAACAATAGCATGCGTTGCGTTGCAGGAAGGAAACAAGGGATTATTAATCGTTAAGTGTGTCTGCATCGTCCTGCTTTGATCCCGACGCACCGATAAACTTTTACAGCCGATCCAAACCTTAGCTTAACACAGTAGCGGTTAAGTTCAACACCGATCCGGCCTCCAAGTTAAGCTGCAAGTTTGACTTTATGCAGGCGGTGGTTGTAACTTCAACAGCGTTGGATTTAAATGATGCAAACCTGCATTTGTTGCTGCAACATATTGATCTTGTGCTGTTGTTCGATCAGTTGCTGCTGTTGTCTGCCAATCTGAAAGCCAATATACTGACAGTTCAGATAACAATAACATTACGTAAACCACATGCATTCCGCTGGCCCTGGCAGGGAGCTGGAAATCGTAGCAAACGCTAGTCGTGAAAGAGGATCCACCAGATACCATCACCATTCAAATGCACAACACATGGAAATACATAACAATGTGCCGAGTGCTCGATTGTTTCAGGCGCAACGCGCTCTCCAGGGAGGGAGCAGAATGTAGCACTGGCTTCAGTGACAGCCCGACCGGAAAGCGCGGTGTGTTCTGCGTTGCCACTGAACGTGCGCAAATAAAGAAGCGATGACTTTTCGGCAACAGGCTTTGAATGCCCTAATGGTAACAAATTTGGTCTTTGTACGGCATTGGCAAAAGGCTAGTGTTCAGAAACATGACTGCATCGTTTTGAACCAAGTTTGAAATGACTTCAATTACACACTGTTGCTTGATGGAAATCTCTACATTCGCTTCTTTCGTTCGAAACTCAGTGACTGGCGTAGTGAAAAGTAACACCAATTTACATTCTCAGTACATTCGAGAAATTAAAGAGTACAAAGAAAACCCCAGCGAGCTACAAATGAACTTGAACTGCGATAGTCATGAACAGTAAGCTTGCTGCTGAACAAAAGACCTTTCAGCCTTTATCTGTCATCAAAGAAAAAACAGTTTCTACTTCAGCTCACGTCAGCGTCTGCAGCATATGGCGAATGCTCTCAAACCGCACGCGGGATCGAGCGAGCTCCGACGTGTACTGCCTCAACCATTCTTGCGTTAGAGAAAATCATATAGATCTATATAATTGTACGAAGCATTCTTCTTGTTTCTTTCAGCAAACGAACTATAAGATTATGTAAAGGCTTATTCGAAGAAATGAACTGCCCGTTTATCATATGATTTTCCCGCACTTGCACATGAAACGCCAAACTTCGAGTTAAGGGAACAGAAATGTTGGGAACTTTGTGCTAATAGTCTCAAATCCTTCGCTATTCACATTTGCTGAACAAACAAAATGGCGATAGAAAAACAAGAAAGCGTTAAGGATCTTCCCAATACTGTACACAAAAGACAAGTAGCAAAGGTCAAACAAGTAAACATTTCTCTCATGTTACTTTTTATTACAAAAATTGCATTTCTTCCTCATTGGCTGATCTCAATCTCTTGGCCAGAATAAACTTTATTTTTAGTTTTCCACTAAAAAATTTTCTTAAAAACTTTAAAACAAGCAATGCGTTTAATTTGTTTTGCGTACACAATTTTTCAGGCTGCAAAAGTTTTTCGAGTGCAAAAGCATTTAATGAGAAGTTATGAAAATTATTATCGAAAATGCAAAATGACCATTCAGGAAAAGCAATCAAGGCATAGCACGAAGCGGGCGTTCAACTGATTCGCAAATATTTGCATAGAACAGCCCTCAACAAATGGTGAATGCATTCGTCAAATATTTGATGGAACAGCCCTCAGCATTCGAAAAATATTTGATAGAACAGCCCCTCAACAAATGATGAATGCATGCGTTTGATCGAAGTAGGCAGGCAAAGTTTCTGATGAACAGAATTAGTGCACGTAGAATGTCGGAAGAGAAAAACTGAGCTAAAAGGAACAAAAATCAAACCCCTCAAGACTTTCTGCCCACTGCCAGCCAGCTTAGGCCTTGAGCGTCAAAAACCATCTTATACTGGGCACCTTTTGCCAAATGTTGCCTGTGCCAGTCAAACACTATCCCAAAGATGAAATTTTCACCTCCATACAGTTCATGTTTTTACTGCAAATTAATTATCAAAATCTTCGCCAGATGTTAAACGCCTGTAGTGCCCGTCCTACTTCGCCGCAGGGTGTCGCTTAAACATAAAAGCTCTCAAAGTGGGATTCAGAACTCAGATGTCCAAAAACAACTTTGTTTTAGGTGTGTGCAATGCAATGTTTCACAAATCCCGGATCATTAAAAGCGTATTTAAGACATTGATTTTCCTCTGGCGCTTTGCTTACGTAAGGTTGGCGATTGTATGAGGAGGTCTCGCCATAACAAATCACAGTCGCCGGAGGTCTATTGTTCCAACAAAGAAAAAACCTCTGGTAAAAGTAAGACTGCCAGGTACGGTGGCAGTTGGTCGTTCATTTATTTGATCGAAAGAAAACCCACTCTTCCTGATGCCAACACAACGCTTGAGAAAAGTTTGTTGATGTGCTATGACTCAATAGCATGGAAAAACGTTACTTAACCTTCTTGCTCAACAGATAAACAACGTAGTGTGAAACAAATTTTTCTTTTTTGTCGGTCATAGTTTCGTGTTAGCAGCAAAAAGGTTTGATGAACGGAACTAAACTTACAAATCTGACCTGCTCTTGTTGACGTCGTTGCAGTTCGAGCTGCTGCTGTTGCTGCTTGTAGAAGCTTCGCGCATTCACCTTCGCCTCGTTTTCCTGAAAATCATAGCCGGTGGGTGGGGGTTGCTCGCGCGTTTTGGAGGGTTTTGACAAAGAGCGTGCGAAGCTTACCTTCGACGACAGCAGCTGCTTTCGGAGAGCACTTAACTGGTTTATCATTTGAGACAATTTCTTCTCTTTCTCAACCACCAATGTTGGCAAACCTGATCAAAATCTGCTGTTTTATGTATGTTGTATAACCTGCTGTTTCAAGTTTTTGTTTTAAATATTTATGAAACCAGCAATACCTTTTCTGCCTTAGGACGGCGTTAATAAAAAAACACCCAAAACAATTTTTAAGCACCACAAACACCTATTTAATTTTTTTTCTCTTTGCTAGTTTTGCCTTGAGCAATTTTGAAACTTTATCAGACGGTCGACATAACGCAAAATAAGCATTTTTCCAGGCACTGTTGAATCGATTCCCGCGTTTCCTGTAATCGTAGTGTCAAATGTCTCTTCTTAAACCAGTGGTTCCCAAAGTATGGGTCGCGACCCAAACTAGGGTCGCGAAGGGTCAAAAATGGGTCGTGCCGAGGCGATCCAAAACTGAATTGTGTATTTTCAATGTTGCCTGCTTGTCTGTCCCTCTCTGTAGCGTATAGGTGCTTGAGAAAAGAGTAGATTTCTGACTTTGAAAATCGAACTTAGCAACCTACTGTCAAAAGTCACCCATATATTCAGTATTTTTTTTAATACGATGTTTGCGTCTTGGGCCGCGGGGTGTTCACCAGACTCAGGTTTGGATCGCCCTAAAAAAAGTTTAGGAACCGCTGTCTTAAACGAACATACTTGTAATTTTTTTAATTGGAATTTTTGCAATCGCCAGGTCATGCAGAGACCCAACCAACTACTTCAAGGTTTCTGGCAAACATTTATTTATCCTTTCATAAAAACGCTTTTCAAACGCTTAGAGTCTGCATGCTTTTGCCAACTGACTGTTGCTTTATGGCACATTTTGCTTGATTTTCACCAAAAAATGCTGAAGGTTTTCCAGGGTGAGGTTGTTGTGACGTCAACGAACATCACATGTCAACCGCCGCGTTGCGCACATCAGACAGCAAACTAATGCTAGTAAATAATTGGGCGAAAACCAGGGATTAAGCCTGATGTTGGCCCAGGGGCTTACCGGTCTCAGCGAGTCCTGCCCATGCCTCCGTATCTTGTTTTGTCTCGAGGAAGTCGCTGTTAACACTGTACAGTTGAGTGCATTATAAATATTGTATGGTTTCGTTTTTCACATCAAGTCTTTCACAGAACACTCACCTTTGCACAGATTCTTGTCTGGGCATCGCCTCAGCACGCACTGTTCAAAATATACAACTCGTAAGAAAAGAAATGATCAGCAAGAGTAAGAAGGGTTGATACAAGACCCCTGAGATCGCTACAACGCCACTGCTGTAATAAACTGTTGTTAACTGATGAGAGTGAACGCAGCGAACACGACTTACTGTTTAAACTTTCGCAGCTGTTATTTTCTGGAAGATGTTGCGAAGTTGAGGCAAATCGTCCTGGAGAATCTGCTTCCGTATCAGTATACTGTCTCTTACGGCGACCTGCACTGTCTTGGGTCACAAGGCAAAGCGCCGACGAGATTGTACTCAACTGCGTTACGTGGCTGGGCGCGTGCGAGGGTGAGAGGCGTGACAAACTTCCACTCTCTTCTGTCACCATCATTTCGCACCAGTATCCTAACCTTACTGATCAACAAGAAAATGCGATGGTTGCGGGAAAGGCATAAACGGTATTTAACAGCAACGTTTGCCAGAAGTATCTTAGATTGCTGGTAGTCTGTAACAGCAAAATATCGTCGCGACGCTTATGAATGAAGAGTAAGCGTGCGACAACAAAAAGAAAAAAAGCATATACGGGAAGGCATGCAGCAACCAGCCGCCGACTGCGGAATCAGCGCTCAGAGTGCTCAGCACGGTTCTTCGACAAGCTATTGCTTACGACTGACAAACACCGTCAGGTTGTTGCCACTGTCTTATCGAGAAAATATTCAACACTGCACTTCCCTTCGATGTTTGTTACTTTTCTGCCACCAGCTGCTCTAAGTTCCTTGCTAGTCGTCTGGCAGCCGAGCAAAGAACGCACCACCGCACACAAAGCCTCAGCAATCAAATTAGTGTTTAAAAGAGACAACACAGGCCCCGGCGCTCGGGTCTATTGTTCCGCAGAAACTTCTGACAGAGACCCAGTTAGGTGAAATGGTGTGGCACTATCGTTTTACAATGGCCGGCCATTATGTGCGGAGTTCGCCCGAGTAGCCTTTGTGGAAACAAACGCGTGAAGCACAGCGCCAGCGCGCCGCTTCCATTAAAGCCTTTGTGTGTAAGTTAAGCATAGTATCGGGTTTTACAAAGCTCTCCCAAACACTGGCCGGTACTGCGTTAATTAGCCAGCAAAGTGGAAGTCTATACACAACAAAACCCGTTTGTTTCTTCCTTTCTTTTGGGCGTGGGTCCTGGCAGTGCTGCGAAGAAACAAGCGGGAAAAATCGGCTGGATCGATTGATCGCCAACAAGGCGATCCATTAATAGGACAACAATTGGGAAATCTGCTGCTCGAGTACGAAGTCGGACTGGCGAAGGAAAGTACCATCTGACTGTACTACTGGGTAATAAGTAAGTGTTGCGTAAGTTTACAGCAAAACAGAGCAATCTCCAAATGAAAAAGACCAGTCTCCAAACAAATTGACGCGAAAAATAAATGATGATGAGCACAATGTGCGCAATAGGTTATTAACTGGTTTCACTCCGGGTACCACACTTTCCAATGGCCATTAAGTCGCGGCCCACATTTTGTAGAATACAAACAAAATAAATTTATTGCTGGCAAACAAATATTACTTACCATGGCGACGAGAATGCTGCGTGCGTCTGACGCGCGCCTTTCTCTATTTCTACTTTTTTGAGAGAAAAAAACGAATAAAAAATCAGATGGGTATTTATTTTTTGAAAATTTAACTGTTTTTCTNCAAGCTGTTCACGACCCGCGCAGAACTTATCCACAACTTGCTTTTGGAACGCGACCCGCCAGTTGAGAACCGCCGGTCTAAGCAACCTGGAATTGTTTCCAAGGTTGCGTTTCAGTGACGCAAGAGACTGCTCGCCTCTGCTCGATTATTCCTTCGTAGCAAGCGAAGCGTAAAAACAATACCATGACAAATGGACTAAAACACACAATAGCCAGGGTGGTGTGGCTCGGTGCGGGAGCGGCATATACATTCCGATCAAATGAACGTTTTTTAAGAAAGAAAACTTGATGTGTGCTTAACCAGCGATTGCGGAAATGCGCTGTACCGTTTCCGTATCAGCACAAGAAGAGGACGGAAAAAACAAACTCTCGGGTGTTTCTTGAAGTTCAATGTGACTTAAAGAAAAAGTAAACAATTGTCACAATATTTCGTTTCAAGCTAAATGGAAATCAGTAAATACTTGGCTTACTTTGAAGCTTGGCACAAGTGGATCGTGCATACATCCATAGGGGTTCGTCAACACCTCAAGGCAACGTCCCGTCATGAGAATATAATGAGAATATAAGTGGGCTGACTGCACCGAAGACCTGAAATTGACGTTGCATAAGAAAAATATGCTATTTCCAATAAAAATTTCCAATCGCAAGAAAAGGATTGCCAAATGCAGCACAGGAAGGGGGGAGTGAAAACTTAGGTGTCATCAATTATTTCTAAAAATTACTTTTTGAAGTGAAAACGGTGATTACAGCTGAACGAGAATGTTTAGTGGCATTACAATGCAAGAAAAGCGATGGTAGTACTTAATAAACGACCCTGTATGAAACGGGCGATTGCGGAAATCCTACAATCTTTACTGAATATGTAAAAGAGTTCGGCATTTTGCTGTTACGGAATGCCAAGTCTATGAACCACTATGAGCCCATGTTGTCCGGGCAAGGTCCAGGTACTTATTACACAGTGGGCCCGATGGTTGCCAATGTGCATTTGCCCAAACAAAGATTTTTACTCATAGCACTGGTAACTCCGATGCCTCCATCAGCAAGCGTTTGTCGTATGAAATCAGCGGGTACTTCATAACTGTGGGACATAAATATGTCCAAGGCAATGTGACTTCCAGTGTGCTCGCCACTTCTCATAGCTGCATTTTGCAAAAGTTTTGAGTGAAGACGACTTTCAGTGACCCATATTTTCTCTTAAATTTTCTTGAAATTCTTCACAAAGCATTTTGAGATATCAAAAGCCTTGATGAATTTAAAGCACCACGTCAAGTGATGTGAAATACAACTGGGGTCGGATTGAACGAAGCTCGGATCCAGTACTTTTTCGGTAGGCCGGTCGGTAGTAAATCTAACAACCTCCTAAAATTTTTATTTTCCCATCTTAAAACAGTATCAAAATTTTTTCAGAAGTTTAAAAACATTAAACCATTGAATCTGTTCACATGTGCTGATTGTTTTGAGCACAGAACAGAAGGTAAATGCCAGAGTGACTATCACCACCGGAGTAAATGTTATAAGACTTTTTGTAGGTGAGTTTTTTTCAACATTTTTCTCGTTTAGTAGTATTCACCATTTTCACGTTAAAAAGCAATTTTTAGAAAGTTCTGTTGACACCTAAGTTTTTACTTCCCACATCCCGTGCTGTAATTGGCAATCTTTTTTCTTTCTATTTTTCTTGGAAATAGCGTCTCACATTGCAGATGTTCCGCCGTTCCTGGACGGACACCTTACTGGGCGGACGTGTTTTTTAAGCTCCCAAAATGATTTTTTGAAATGGGAAGTTCTAGTTGGAAAACCTCCGCGAAACCTTAGAATTGTTTGCAAATAAAACTGCAAAGCGTGGGATCAGTATCTGTTGAGATAGATAAAGCTTGAATAATATTTTAAGAACCACTTGGGTTTTTATAATACTGTATTATAGGATGAATGCTTGCAGAACAACTGCAATGTAAAAAGTAGGGCTTGAGGGGACAAACTGCTCGAAGGTACGCATGAATCTTTGTTCAACTGTTGCACTGTGTGAAATATGAAAGACAGGTAACAGAGTTTTCGTTTTTATATTTGTAGTAGATGATTTTTTTTCTTCGACAAATTCTGGATACTTTGATTTTCTTCGACAAATTCTGGATACTTTGCAACATGGGCGTCAGAAAGGGGTGGCAGCGAGTGCCTTTGGTTACCCNTGGATTTTGAAATTTGATATTTTCCTAATGAAGGTTTAAAAGAAAAGGTTGCTCTCTTNGTTTTGAGTTGGTAAAATGAAATTTTACCACTGTTTCACCCCTTGAAAAAAATGCTTTTGGCCACCCATGGAAAATCCACTATTGGTCCCCACTGGAAAAAATCCTACTGGTATTATGTGGTTATATTTCATTATGTCGTCATACACAGTAAACAGTTTGTAACAGTTAATGACGTATGAATGATAGAGTGCAAGTTCTCTGATGATGCCTACCTACTACCTAGTAAGGGATTGCATACTCTGATAAGATCGTAGTGCGTATTCTTGGCTGTGAAAGGGATTCTTTCCACAAATAGTATTCTTTCCAATGCTAGTGTAAGTCCTCATCGAACTTGGTGGACTGAGCAAATCCTCATCGAACTTGTTGGTGAACTTCCAGAACGGTTAATGGAGCAATAACACGAAAAACGTTTATTATATACAGAGCACAAACTGTTGTATGAGGCGCGGTGTTCTTGATGATTGAACGAGGCTTCCTGCCGCTCTGTGGCGTATTCTTGTCGGGTGGAAGTTGTTTGAAGGTATTCGGAACTGCTAGTCGAAGGATTATGAATATTTTGCAAAAATATCCTGCGCTAGTTGTTAATTCAGCAATAACATGAAGAAGATCTACAGCACGCAGGCCATGATCTGTGAACCACTGCGCTCGTAGTGTTCGGACGTGGCTTGCAGCTGTGTGGGGGTGACTTGTAGAGTTAAGGTTTCGTCGAGGTGTTTGAAAGGACTGAGTCTAGGATTTATAAATAATTTGTATCAGTGAGTGGCTGGCGTCTAATAAAGTTTTGATGAAGGGCTATGAGGCAGATAGAACCAAAATCTCGTCTACCCTGACCGGTTAAAAGCGAAAAGTGACAGAGCAACACATGGCCTCTCCTTTTCAGGTGTAGCGATTGCTGCATACGCACAGGATTACAAATATCTGCATATGAAGTAGATTCAGTGCATCGTCTAGCACAAAGATTCCCAAGCTTTTTGAGCGAGACCCAAATTCGAATTTGGTGAAAATCTCGCGACTCCAGCCACAAACAGCGTATTTTAACATGAAAAAATGATTGCATGATGGAAGAGCAGTAAGTCAACAAGTTCGTTTTCAGTGTCAGCAATCTACTTTTTCCTCAAGTACTACGCTACAGACAGACACAAACAAGCAGTGCTAACGTTGAACACGTCAAAAATCAGGTTTGGATCACCTCGGTGCGAACCTTTTTTGACCCTTCGCGGCCCTCGGGGGTGGCAAACACTACTTTGGGAATCACTGTCCAACACAAATGTGGCCGTAGAAACACAGCTAGGTCTTCGCGTGACCAGGTACCGCGCGAGGAGGCTCTGGTGGAAAGCATGTCGGATCTTTGCAGACAACGTATCGTCCATATTCCGAGAGCTCCCACAATGCACAGCGGACGTCGAAGAGGAGGAAGTAAAGAAAATCCCATCACTGCGAACAAAGTCTTCCTAGCTGTCAAAACAGGGAAGGCTGCAGGTTGTGATAAAATCCGACCTGGAACGCTTAAAGCCTTGAATAGAGAACGAGATCATTGGCTACCTCCCGTGCCAAATGGCATGACTTTCTGGAAGGGTACCGAAAGATTGGTTGGCAAACTGGGGTGATCATCCCCACACAAACAAGGCGACAGAAAGCAATACAACAACTACCGAGGCTTTTCTCTCCTTAGCCTTCCAAGAAAAGTACATGACAAGTGCCTTGAAAAAAGATGCCACGAAATAATTGAACCAAAGCTGGATGATGCCCAGTGCGGTTTTCGTCCCGGCGTGAAGCAAAATTACTAATCTCTGCGAAATTTCTGACCTGTTATTGTTTCTCAGTTGTTTTGCTTCTCAGAATAAAGAAATAAAGTTTGGCAATTACTTTTTTGATGTGTGTTGCGTAAATTCAAACATTTTGGTTGGATATCAGGTACCCACAGCAAGCTGTAGGACGGGAATAACTTTAACCACTGAAAATATTTGGACTTAGTCTTATACCTCAATTATTTTTATTTTTCTCACCCTAACCCGACACACTTACCTAAACACGAATTCCTAAGCCCTAATAATCAGTTTTATCAGCGTATTTGATATGTAGAATATTACTCTGTGCATGGGTACATGGTGTGAAGTCAGGAATTTCGCAAGTCAGAAATTTCGCTTGACACCGGCCGTAGCACTACAGACTAAATTTTCACTCTTCATCAAATTCTCAAGAAATCTTGGGAGAAAGGCAAAGGCGTCTACACATGTTTTGTCGACCTCGAAAAAGCATACGACCAGGTTCCTCGTGAAAAGCTTTGGGAGGTGTTGTGGGAGTACAGTGCTTACGGTCGCGCTGTTACTGGCCGTCAAGTCACTGTATTCCTGCTCAGAAGTTTGTGTCCGTGTCGACGGGTTTAGTGGGTTTTGGACTCCGATAAGGGTGTGTGCTGTCACCACTCCTCTTCATATTCAATATCAAGGGTGGCCAAACTTTTTGATCCGAGGGCCGAATTCGCGACTGCCTGGCCACTGGAGGGCCGAATGCAGTGCGATTTACGTAATCTATGCAGCATAGGTTTTTTAAAGTGTATTGTATTACAACAATAATAATAAAATCGCATTTTGTTTACACTTATTTAATACAGGCAGCAACCAGTGCTGTTGCACTGCAGTCCACAGTCGGAAACGTGGTGCTTGAAAAAAGGGTGCCGCGGGCCGAAGTTTGGCCACCGCTGGTGTATACGAATCGGATAGGCAGCCACAGCCGAGTCGACGAGGGTGTCATTGTTGCAAGCTGCAGAATCAACTGTTTGCTTTTTCGGACGATTTGGTGCTGCCCGCATCTTCTGAACAGGGCCTTCAACATGAACGGGATCGGTTTCCAACAGTGAGCCACCAAGATGGAATGGGAATTAGCAGGGAATTATAAAGACTGAGGTTCTAGGCCTTTCCTGAAATGCAGGTCAGTGTATGCCAAAAGTAAGCAGCAATACACTGCAGCATGTCGAGAAGATCGAGTATATCCAGGTGGTATTCACGAATGACGGAAGACAGAACAAGGAGATTGATACACGAATTTGTAAAGCAAACGCAGTTCTGCGTGAGTTTATTCCTCTGTAGTGACAAAACCGGAGTTTTCAACAACCGAAAAGCTTTAATTTTATAAATTGGTAATTGTTCCGACTATTTCATGTAATAAATGTCTACAATAGCGACATAGTAACTATAATAGTGGAGACAAGACCTATAAACATGCTTTAGTCTCATTGCGTATTTGGCAATATTCCAAAAAGTTTTCAAAATAGTTTAGAGGGGGATTTCAGTAAAATTTGGCAGATCAACCTTTGGATGATCGGAAAGAAACGTACAGAGATCAGTGTTTCAAAGAAACGTACAGAGATCTGTGTTTCAGCTTAGTGCTAGGACAAGCACTTCCGTCCGTGGAATTGTGTGTAGCCTTGAGCAACTTAGAGGCAATGTAAAATTGTTTGGATTTATACATAACTTCTAAAATGTACATAAGACAGAAATAAGGAAACACACAGCAGAACTTGAAGCAGCTTTAACAATTATCACAATCAAACAGAGTACTGATAGAGACGTAGTTACTAAAAAAACGAGTGATGATAGCTAACTGCTGGCTGACGAACTTGAAGCTCTGAAAAATTTCTTCTCCCCAGTACCTCTACGCCTCACGCTCTGTTTGAATACGTGCTAGTAGACAAATCGATTTACAGTATTTTTCAATGTTTTTACTGTTTTGAGGTTTACCTGACAATGCCTGTAACAGTTGCATCAGTTGAAAGTTTTTCAAAACTAGTCAAAACATACTTACGATCAAAAATTTCACACGAGAGACTAAACAATTTGGCAATGACATCTATCGAAAATGGTATTGTTAAAATCATTGACCTTGAAAATATATTCAGAGACTGCAAAAAAAACTGAAAAGTAATTTTCCAAAAGACCTGTGCGTAAGCATTATGCCTGTCATTGTTATACTCACTATTTTTTAAAAATAATTACAAAGCATTCAGAGTCTTTCAAATTTTTAGTTTATCATGCGTTTATTCTTTTGCTTAAAGACGAACATGCTACACAAAATGAAAACATATATGAACTTTTACTTATGTATATAGAGTGGGGGCCCCGCCATCAGTTTTCTAATTGGACTCCGCAATTCGCAGCACCGGCCCTGCTTTGAGCAGTAAGAGTAACCACTAATATAATCAATGCCATTTGCTACATGGCAGAGCAGGTATCACAATCAAAAACGCGTTTGGGAAAAAGCAGGCATTCCAAAGCAGCGGAATGTACGTATCACCAGGATTCTTGGCGAATTGTGAACAACTGCAAACATTTCTGCACATCTCCCTCTTGTAGTTTGAAAAAGCTGTGAAACTTGAAAAGATTATGTATGTTCACAGCTTATCTCATCACGCATTTTGTACGGACTCATCAGCCAAAGCTTTCTCCGAAAATGGCAGCCTACTGCGCATAAGGAGAGTTGTTATTTCGCGCTGTCATCCATTTAAAACTATTATAAATTGATTGTAGCCGCAACCTTGAAAATACTTTCTTGATATATTATATAGAACAGCATAAAAAAACACGTTAGAAGTATTGCAATGTCAGCAGTTTGGAACTGTCCTAGGCAGAGTTAACTGGTCCGGAACTAAAGAGTTGGTGGAAATTTAAAGCATAAGTGTGTAGAAGATGCAAAATATGGTGGGTAGAATAGCATTTGGAGTCAGGAAGAACTAATTCTATTGCATACTAGATCTTTTAGAATAGATAAAAACTTTTGTTTGTACAGGAAGACACATACATGAAAACCACAGTAGTTTAAAACCAAACAAGGTACAATGACCCACTGTGATATTAAACGAGTTTATATTTCGCTTACAATACAAGCATCCTCAATTCTGTCGAGTGCACAAAAGTTGAAAAGTGATTGAAACGCAGCAACTCCTAAGCCACAAGTCCCAAGTACAGCTGTCTTTATCTCCGTAAGAAGAGTGCAACACAAAACCAGTTAATGCCACAGCAGAAAACAACTATGTAGTACAAACTCTGAGGTGTATAGCGACACAACAAACAACTAAATAGCATTGCAACACAGAATACGTAAGCCGTTTGACGTACTTGCTGGAATTTATTGACACAACCACGCGGTGGTCTATGGGTGATCGCAACTGGTCATTGGCAAGCCAAAGTAACGAAAATATGATAAACCTTTGGTTGCACTGCAACCACCCATCCACAAGGACTTACTGTCAAGACAAGCTGAGGAACGAAGATAAAAAATCCCCAAACCTTTAGTTGAAAACTGAGACAACATTGATGCTACAAAACACCTGACAACATTGAGCGAAAGCAATAAGTCGCTAAGAGTTGAAGTTTTTATATGCAACAACAAGCAATCTTCCCAGCCAATGGGGCCGATTAAAAACTAGAAACTGCTTTGCGGTTAATACCTCGTATAAAGCGTGAATGCTATTATTGGCAGCAACCGAAAGTAAGACGGGAAATGAAGGGAGTATCGGAAAATAATTTTAACAGCAAAGGTGCTCACACATTAATAAACAGACCTATGATTGTTGCAAATCCATTTTGCCTGGTCAAGTTTTTTTAATGATTACATGAGTATACGAGCAATTCGCTAGTAAACTTGTGAAAGATAAGATACACTGAAGCGTTATATTAATTTTATTCAAAATCACTCGAAAATTTCCTGCTGCTTTGGTGGCTATGCGCAAGCTAATCGCGGCTTCAACATCGTTTCGGATAGAAGCACTGCACTGACATTCATTAGAATTCTCTTGTTTTGTTTGATTAGAGGTAGAACTGAAAAGCATTCGCGCATATCTTCCCGCACATATAGGTGTTCGAAAACATCATCAACAGTTTGATTGCTTTGGCCTTAAGAGATGGATACCGGTATTCACTATTAAATTATAATCAGAAATGTGGCAGAAATATTGCAACGCAATTCACTCACACTTTTTCACGGGAATTAGGATTGCATGAGTGAGTTGATATGTTCTATGAAGGGATTGTTGATTCAGATATTTTCTTTCCGACGATCCTCATGTTTGGGCAAATAATGGTCAAAATTATAACCCGACTGCTTTAAGGAGTTGACCTACTCTTTCCTGTACACATCAGCATTTGTCAAAAAGTTGTGCAAACGAGAAAACACCTGCAAGTCTTCCTTCTGCCCACAACTGCCCCAGAGAGCCAGTTTCTTTTTGAATGCATCTGTTTTAAGGCATATTACATCTGTTTTGTTTCTCAACATAAACATGCTGGCACTAAACACCTGAAGAAAAATGTTGGGCTCGCTTAAACGGCAAATATATTTGCTTACCACGCAAGTTTCACTGCTTACACTTCATCTAACAAACGTTCTGTTAATGCCATGGTTCTCAAACTGTGCGTCGCGACGCCCAGGTGCGTTGTTTCGCTTTCCCAACGGGTCGCACAAAAGTAAACTCAGTGCAGTTTTATTCATTGAACTAATAACAGTAAAATTCAGTGCAGTTTTGTAATTTTACGGAAGAATATTGTTCAAGTGCGATCATGCTAACAGTAGATAGCTTCTTCAGTATCTCATGACCACGCAACTGCATTTGTTGTTTACTGATAAACGCATTGCACAATTTTAGTTTCCTTTGCGTCAGACAAATAAAGGCTAGACCAGTGGCTCTCAACCTTTCATGGTTTGTGGTCCCCTTCCAAAGACTGTCAACATTTGTCGTACCCTGCTCATCAATAGGGTTTTGCAATACCACGGCAGAGCTATTTAATAAAGGCCTCTGCTCGTGGTCCCCAGTGAACCGCTCCTTGGCCCCCCAAAAGGGGCCGAGGGCCCCGGTTGAGAACCCTGGGCCAGAAAGAAGTAGTCAGTTATAAAAATCATCAACTCGCTGATTGTTTAGCTTAGAACGAATTTTTATTGAAATTAGCTTACTTGTGTGATATCTTTGCTAAATTGAATAAACTCAATATTTCTATGCAAGGGCCGGATATAAACATGCTTGACGCATCAGATGAAATTGCGGTATTCGTTATAAAGCTATCGTTGTGGGAGGAAGATATAACAAACGTGTCTGAAAGTTCTCAGTTCTTTACTTTTATTTGAACAAAAGTAAAAATCAAACAAAATGTCAGGGCCGTT
>JGI24159J19872_10001318_pt1 | contig 26879 bp, 15 predicted proteins | sample Ectturendosymbi4_FD_19872 | JGI IMG/M metagenome (IMG submission 19872)
TGACAGATGAGCACAATGTGTTCCTGTGTGTTGCTCGAGTGATTGTCACTGATGAGCACACTGTGTTCCAGGGTGTGTTGCTCGTGTGATAGTGACGGATGAGCACACTGTGTGTGTTCCTGGGTGTGTTGCTCGTGTGATAGTGACGGTGTTGCTCGTGTGACAGTGACATTGTGTTCCTGTCAACAAAATTGAACCGACGGAATAGATGAGTGGTGTGCTACGGATAGCGTATTATCGCTAAGATTTTGTTCAGGCGTTCCCGCGACTTGGATTAGTCTGAAGCTACTATGAGAACTTTATTCACCGGTGTCTTGGGCACCTGCTTGTACGAGAACAAATCTAACGAAAATAACACGAGTATCAATAGCATGCACTTATCATGACTGTTCGAACTCCGAGGGGTTCTAGAGATCATGCTCGAGGCCAATTAGAAGTTCTATATTACTAACGACTTCCTAGAGCTGACCCTGTGTCCTCGAGGAAAATGGTTGTGAAGCAGGGAAGCGGAGGACCAAACCTTCTTGATATCTAATAAATTTGCGTGAAAGTTGGTGATGCTCGCGTGGAGCTTGCAAGAGCGCTACAGAAAACGATATTCCTTAACTTCTACGTTTGCTTCGCCGCTGAGCAATAACTGCATTCAACACGATGAGCGAACACGGGTATAAAGTCGTGCAAAAGAATTCTTCACTTAAATTGATGGCGGACAAAACTGCAATGTCTTTGCCACTTCAGAAAAAAATGCTTTTTATGCTTTTCGCTTGACACTACTTCGCAAGTAGCACCAGAAGCAACTTATTCTGTTTTTGCAAAATCATAGTTTAACTACGAATTAACTCAAAAGATGAATCGAGAACGTACTGCGAGGCCCTCCCTGTTCGGAGGCGATTACACAGGAGCAAAACCAGGCTGTTGCTTCACGTCAAGATCGGGTTTAATGTGTGATTACAAGACAACTTAAACGTAAATATAAAACAACTAAGCCAAATCTCCAAGTTGCAACAAAAGGTAAAACAAATCGCATCGGTTCCGTATGTCAAGTGCAAAGCATCGACATCAGGCAAGCTGCGTGCCGCTCTTAGTTACCGAAATAGCGAATCGGCTTAGTTGAAAGTCTCGAGTGTGGCAATTCGAATTTCTGTCGAAACCACTTGCCGCAGCACAAGCCTCGTTGAATGGCCTCATCTCGCGGTAGGTGCTCCTGCCTGATTATAGCCAGAGAGAAAGAGCGAATAGGGATGAGGCGTTTCGAACAGCACTTTACATCGGACAGTCACTTAATGCGATGACAGTGCTTTGCTACAAATGCCAGGCTATTAATTGCTCGCTAAATCGATCGGTTACACATCGTGCCTATGCCATGAGCGCCAGTGACACGCTGTTAAACCCAAACGGTGCCAGTAATGTCTATTTTTCATTAACATGGTCTGATGTCTCAGTGCTCTGCGCGCTGATGAACTCAACATGAAAGCTGCACATACACTGCAGTGAAGCAGTCACGGAAACATCCCCTTGAGACGACGACGATATGTATCAGAGCGACGATGACCTGTGGGCGCGAGAGGGAAAGACTACAGCGGCAACCACTGGAAGGAGTGCGAAAATTCCTTTACATATCGGCATGCTTCGAACTCTACCAACAAACAGCTATTGCGCCTTGCCCAGGCTAACCAAACGACCGAACACTGGAAAGCGTTCTTGGCCTACAATCCAAAAAATATGCCATGAACGTGAGTGCGACACGATGGTTGTCCGCACCGCCGCGCAGCAAGTTACTGTATAATTGGTTGTACTTCGGCTAAGGACGACTGCAAGGCAACGTGTTCACTTACAAACCGCCTGATTTGGGGTCAGTGAAACTCAAGCTGCTCAGCTGATTGCAAAATGGCTCCTATTGGATTTTGCTACGATTTAACCAACGCAAAGGGCTCAACACATTGACATATTCCCATGCGACGCGTAGTCAAAGCACACTTGGAAAAGGCCTGACAGTTTTAAAAATTAAAGTACCTCCCCACAAGACAAACCAATTATCTTAAACCATGTCCGTAAACACAGCGGGTTGCTTCGCAAATTGTTTAAACACTTCGGAACCAACTGTGGTCTGGACAAGCAAAACATTTCCTTCATTTGACGGATGGGAGCGTCGGGCGATGAAGGAAGGCAGACAATGCTTAATTTTCGGCGCCGAATTAACGAACTTCAAACTGACGTCACATCCCGTAGAATGGGTGTGTTGTTATATCGAAATCATAGGCATGGTGTTAAAAATATTCTTAGCTTTCCCCGCCGCGGCGAAGTGGCAAAAAATACAGGCCATTTTGCGGGCGGGTGATTGGCGGGTTGTGGCGGAAGGTATTCGCTACCAACAATTTCCGAAATTGTTCACTTGAAGCGGACACCACAATCATTCCATCAATCAATGATAGAACGTAACTGCAGCACGCAGTCCTCGCAATGCGTGCCCCCCACGAGCATTGTCGACCATCTTTGAGTACATTAACTGAGCTATGCCCAAGTAAGTAAATCTTTTATTCACTCAGAACGCGTATAGACGCACTAGGGCCTCGTCCAGCTGCTTTCAAGAGGATACAGCAATTTCGATATCTTTGCCAGGCGTCGTGGTGACTCCACAAAGTTTGGCAATGACGTTACACAGGTGGAGGTAGTTTTGCAGTGCATGCATTTTGAGGTCATTTGACAATATTCATAAACTACAGGCAAGCCAAGGTTTTTCACTAGTTCCCTATAACGAAACATTGAAAAAAGTTTGATTTTAATCTGGATCTTAGGATATAAATGTTGGTCTCAGGATAAACTAAAACTGGATGACATATATCAGTTGGAAATTGCTAAGCTAATGCACAACGTCCGCAGCGACATACTGTCCAGCACGTTTAATCGTTCATTTACTACAGTTAGTTCTGTTCACACCCACCAGACCAGAAGTTCTACTTCTAGCCAATACTTCTGTAACCCAGTCTGCTCCTAATTTGGAAGAAGATCAGTCAAGTTCAAAATCCAAGAATCCAGCAGCAAATAGATTTCTCTCTTAAGGAATTGCCAACAGTCACTTAAAAAATGACATACAAACTCACTCATCGAAAGTTACATGAATCATCATGAGTTATGTACTCAGTACGCTGTCCTCTTGCTCACAACCAGAGAAGCAACCCGAAGTTGGCATCTATTTTCCAAGTTTGCGTTGTGTATTGCGATTGTCAGTGCGTGTAAACACTTGAGTGCGCTTGTGTTTGTAGTTTTCTTCCTTCCAGGTGTTTTAAATAGAACTTGTCAGTTCGTGAATGCGTTGCTACCGCGGTTCAGTTCTTGTTGCAGAATTATCAACAGCGCCTGTAGATAAATTTCCACGAAAAGACAAAATTCAAAAAGGAACAGCTCGCAATACCTGGAGAACAGCATTACGGAGAGCAACTCGAGCTATGGTGGTTCCTGTTTGCCGCAAAGCGAATCAAACCATAAACTGTCTTTGACCTGAGTGTGCGTGGATCAAGAAAGGGTTACGGCAGCCCGAACGCCGAGGGTTTCTTGTTGTTCGGGCCTTTCTTTTCCTCTTTGTCTGAGACCTTGCGGTCTATGACACTTAAGCATTATGGCCATTTGTGCCCGGACAATAGAACCTCTTCACGATTTGGCCATTAATCCGGCACCCTGCACATCGGACTGCGGCAGCACGTCTTGCGGTCGGCACAACCTTTTATTACGAACCTCTAGTCGATTTCATCTCATTTATGTGGCGCCTGACTAGAGATAACCTGTGTTTTTCCGTTGCCGGAGCGTTCGCTGCCTTGAAGAGTATATATTGCGCAATGCACTCAGTACTGCCAAATAAATCTATCTAACCATACCGAGTCGATAAGTATCTTGATAGGAGCCACTTGTGTGTGACGTAGACAAAGCAATAAGCAACAGAAGTGTGACGTAACATTGAAACAATCAGTGAAAACATGCTTTACTTGCTTTTCCTCTTTTGTATTTCGCAACTGGCAAATGGCGTCCATGTACAACTTGGCTACATTTTTCGCAGTCAGTAAGTGCCGTCCAACAACTGTGTTACCGGCTGCTTGTTAAGCTATAGTGTTTACCAGTCGCAATATTTGAACAAAACCGACGTTTTTCGAAACAAAAACTCACAAGTACCTAAATTGCTTCTCTTCCGCAACAGCGGTTGTGGCACACTATTTTGAGCGTTGTGTTGCTTGCCAGATCATTCCCAACACATTTGTTTAGAAGTAGCATATTGTAGCGGAGCTGCTACATTGACTGGACGAGCTCACACATCTCCAGGCTTGCGGTAAGCCCTCACTATGACGTAAAAACAACGCATGTGGTTCAAATGATGCCTGACCATACACAGCTCGGCTCAGCAACTGCGAAAACGCCCTGTACAAAAATGGAGGCAAGCGAAACAGACCTTTCCTTGCGCGATATTGACGGCAGACCAAACGCACAACAAAGGCTTTAAACACTAACCACAAAACCATGTCTGTTTTCAAGGAGATTCATCATCATCAAGTAAAGAAGAATTCACCGCATATTACCTGCAATTTTTACAAGAGGATTACTGACTCGAGACGAGAAGCAAGCACTTCGTTTTGCTTTGTTTAAGATTAAGGACGTAACTCGTCGCTCATCAACCCAACCTAAAAGAAGTTTCCTTCTCCACGGTGAGCCAATCACATCAATGTGGCGCAGCAAGGGTATGATCAAACAATAATAGACACCTACTAGCGATGAGAAAAGGTTTAGTTTATCGCTGGAATGTCACTTTCTGTCGATAAAAACCACAGCGATTCACGTTCGTACCAATCAATGGAATCGCATTGAACCGAGCCCACGCAACAGAAGGTCAATGACGAAACAATAGCTGTGACAAGGCCAATGGCGCGTTATGTGTACGATAATCAATTATTTCGCCGGTTAAACGAGGTCAAGGGTCGCAACCGCCTGATTCAGTCGATCTGTGCGCGATGTGACGACTCAATCCGACGAGCAGGTTTTTCACAGCAAACACCGTTTGGATCGATACAAGGATGGCATCATCGTTTAGCATTGCATTGCGTCACAGATATAAATAGCGCGTCGGGGAAGGTGTTCGAGAAAAGAATGTAACGTCACGTCGGTGATGTCACGTCCAGGCCTATCGGAATGGGGGGTGGCGGCGGGTACGAAATGTAAATGGCAGAAAATGTATGTACTCCATTTTATTGAAAGGAGCGTTGATCGAAGCCATACCTAAGACGCTAAGGCTAGGCGACGCTACCCGGGCGCGAGGTGCTTGTGCTGGACTCGAGTTTGTGACTTCAACAGACATCACGACTTGCTTGTAGCAACACAGCAACAGCATATGAAGACCTTGGCTTGAGTACTGTTTACAAGTTAAAAGATTATTCGAGAAGCAACTTAAATTAAACGCAAAACAAATCATCATGTCCTCATCAAACCGACAACCACATTGTCCGTGCACTCAAAATCTAAAAAAGAAAATGGAACCTAACATACATTGCGCAAGAAACGGGAAACTAAAACTGCACTCGTTTTTCGCTGACGGATAACCAGGTAGCAACACGAGTGGAGACAATCATGGCCGACACGACAGCTGCTGCACACGTGGAAGTGATTCCTGGGTGGTTTTCGTGGAAGGAAAGCTCGTAACTGGGACTTGCAACGGACAGCCAGACAACTGAAACCTGAAATCTTATCACCCAAAGCACGGTGTCACGCAATCGTAACAGCGTCTCCCTCTTGGGTGGACAAAACAAGAGTGGTGAACATTGGTAAGGCGCGAAATGATATGACAATAGCAGTTCAGCAAAAGATAGGCCACAGCAGGCAGGGCAGTCGATGCAGCTGATAAGGTTTTTCGAGGAAAAACCACATCGCGCATCCATCGCCGGCGCGACCAGCAGGCTTGGAGCGGCAAGAGACAGATAAATAACACGTTACTACCACGTAATAACCAGTGCGACTGCGTGGGACGGGCAAGTGTTAACACCTGCACAATGCCCTGCCACACACCTCGAACACTGGGTTAGGGGCAGGGTGGTGCTTTGCCAACAGGAGATGAGTTTCCGGGCAAGCGCCGCACACTGCGACACGGAAGAGGATTTGAATAAACATGCAGAGAACTGGCAGAAGAGTAGTGGTCCTGCGTTTGCAAACATGAAGATATACTGTTAGGCCTACACGAACAAGGCGCTTCAGCTTATAAGCCTCTTCTCGACAAACATATCACATTGACCAGGGTAATACAAGCTATCAGGTAAATGGCAACATTCTCCCACAGGGCACTGGGTAAGTGGATTCAAGAAGGAAGACAGAGCTGAACCAAATATGAAGTTGAAATGATCCAGGTACTTGAACGCGAATTTGGACCTGGTTGACTTGGTGCGATTGGGCTACAGGAACATTTTTCGACAACTCTGAATGATTAGTGCTGAAGAAAACCAGGCTGCAAAGCTGGTTCGCAGTCAGCAGGTGAATTACAGCAACGGCTTGGGTTGAAGCGACATCTCAAACTCGACTACTTTTGACTCGCCAGTAATGACTCGGTTTGGTCAACTACTTGTAGCATCGAGTGCACAGGCGTAAGACTTTGAATCGGTCACAACCTGAAGAGGTGTGAACCAGTCGTTGGTTGCGACTGGACTGTCCTTGTTTACGCAAAACACGACTACCAGCTTGTGCTTCATTTAAGGAGAAATACTCGGGAAATTTATCACTAAATGGTCACTGGCAACACTTAGTGAAAGACGTGTTCCACGCAAAATTGTTTTCTTAGCTCTTATCTCGGACTTTTTTTCATTCTAATGAAAGAATCCTAACAAAAAAATCCGCGATTGCTTACCAGTTACGGGTCCAGGAAACAGGACAGTCGCTGCTCCCAACCAACCTACAGCGCTCCTCTAAACCAGTGATTCTCAGCGTTGTCCATGTGGTATTTCTAGTGGTCCACAGAGAGTTCCCTAAATCCTTCATAAAAAATTCACTGACCTACGTGCAATACAGTTTCGACTAGTTGTTCATGAAGTGTCGGCATAGCAAAGTGGTCCATCAGATATTGTCTTTAAAAGATGGTCCATGGACCAAAGACAGTTGAGAACCCACTGCTCTAAACGGCAAGATATTGAATAGTCTCGTGGCGGTTGTTATTTTGTAGTTGATTAGTATTCTATAAAGAAGAGGGCATGCGCTGCTTTGAGAGCGGAAGAAGAACGACAGATTTACAACCGCGAAGATTCAACGAAGTTGACCGCAAGTGAATAGCAAGTCGTCTTTCGCGAGTTCACACCAACCTCGTTGTTCAACTCCTAAAGATTCCAACACATCAAGTCGAAAGCTGCTATGCCCAACGGGTGGACGTTTTAATGTAGTTGAAAATTCGCGTTAGATGCTTAAGCAAAGCATGAATAATTAATCTACCTCCTGCAACAGGCGTCGAGCATGAACGTTTCCGCATTTCGATCTTAGTGCGCACTGCCACGCCGCGCGACTGCCGCCCAATTAAGTTTAAAAATAGCGGTTAACAGGCACAAGCAATAGGCTCAACACTGAACCGACCGACAACGCCGTCTCGCATCTGATCAAAGGCGACGATTGCACTAATTTGCCTTTTCTGGCAGTGCTGGTAGAGTTCGGAGGGCACAAGCTCTAGCTTTAGGGAAGTTGGAAGACTTATGATGGTGTCCGGCACAGGCCGAACACACAAATGAGAAGAAACTGAGCTGCGGCAATGATTCACAACCCACATTGTCAAAAAGTTTTTGTATCGAATTGGTAAGTAAGACGCAATTCATCGTACGCGTGGACATTAACCCTATGCTGTCGCTAGCGTCTATGTACTGATGCTGCACCCAGGCTTCCGACCCCGCTCCCACCAGGCGACAAAGCGTGAAGAGTTTCTCCATCTGTTGACCGCTGGCTGTAACATGATGAGGTAAAAACACACATGCAAACTGCATCCGGGCATAAGTTTCGTTGCATTGCGTTCGCCATCGGGCAGATCTTGATTTGGGAGAAGCTGTGGCTTGGGTCACAGTTTAGCGACTAAGCGTAAGGGTTGCTATCAAACGATCCATGTCGTCTGACCAGATAACATGAAAAAAACAAGCTTGTCGTGAGGGACATGCAACGAGACACTGAAGAGATTTTACAAGTTCGAGTCCAACTGCGGGCAGCTCCAGCAACGGTTGTCACTTCAGTTACTGCTTGCTTATAAAAGTTTAAAGGTACTTGGTGGTGCGAAACAAACAGAGTATGCATAGCACAGTCGATTCTCTTACAAGCGTAGTTTGCTCGTATTACATTACATAGTTACTCTCTTCCAGTAAAACGTTTACAAACACGGAATGTGAAGCTTGCGCATCCTCGTCGCAGCTACCCGAGAAGGTTCGCCTGTCGCATAGGCACCGACTGTAAGAAGCGCCGACCTTACCTTTACATGTTCCGGTGCCTTTGTTTATCTCAGAGCATTACATAAAGCATTGCTCCGATTACAATGGTGTAGCGCAGGCGACAAGCGTCGCAGTTCGCACAAAAAGAAGCCAGAATACGGGATGTACCTTCAGCGCGTCGAAGCATGCGATCACTTTGCCGTCAGCGGCGATTTGTATGTTCTTGCCCGGATGAGCATATCGACAATCTTCGGCGGAACGCTTGCACGCACCTCTCTGAAATTCCCGGCACACCTGCAAGCAACGCCGCAGCTGATAAGCGTGCGAGCCCGAAGAAACAGCTTAAAGCATATATGTATGAGCAGCGGCGACAACTTGGCCAGACCGGTCCTCAACGCTGCACAGCATCATTTTGGATCTGCACATCTTAAACTGCTGTCGCTGCAGTGTTTGACTGAAATGCTCCAACCGACTGGCGAGCACACGGCTCTGACAACGTGCGACACCGTATTAATCGCTATTACAGGTGTCCCTGTAAGTGGTAAGCTGATCCCTGTGGGACTAAAACACATTTTTGGGTAATTGCAAAGCAATTAATTGGTGATTGCAGACTATAAGGCCTTCGGTAAATATCCAGTGAATTTGTTTGCAGGTGAAAATATCCTCAGAAATAAAGTAGAGATCAAGTGTTGCTGTTGAAAGAAGTCCTGATAAAAACTGCAGTGTAGCTTGGTTTCTTTACAAACAACTTCTTGCAAAAAGCTCCAATAACTAACTCCACCTTACGCACAGTGGTTCATATAAAACAGCCACTCGGGGCAGAAACAAGTTTAACCGGATTTGCGATTCAATCAAGTTAATCAGCTGAACCCAGTGGATGACACACTTGATTGGAATGTTTTCGTCGTGCTTCATTAGAAATCACCTACATGCGTAGTGAATAAAGACGGCATGTTATCTTAGTTGCTTGGGAAAGATGACAAACTAGTTGCAACGCAACGTCTAACCTTACATCTGACTTCTTTCAACATAATTTTTTTAACTATTTCCAGGTTTACGCACTAATCGTTTATATTAAGCAGTACAAAACTCATTACCTCAACTTTTAACCATTCCGGGTCGCGGATTTGGGGCAAATGTTGCGTATTGGGAAGTTGCCCGACCGCCAACTGGGCGCTGGTAAGCGACGTCACATTGCCCGGAACTGACGTCACTGACGCGACTCCGGGAGCTGCAAAGAAAATCAGCAGGATAGCGGTCGACTCTTCCAGCAGAACAAAATCTCGATTACTAACAACAGGAAATACTTTTAATAAAGTGATTTATTTCAAAAACATCTTTCTGGTTTAATTAAAGGTAAACCGCCAGATGAAACTACTAAGCGAAGAAATATACACAAACAAATCATTGGGAGCTCAACTTTTAACGTTGCTGGAAACGCAGAGAAAATAACAGCAGAGCTTGACGAAAACAAGCAGCAAAATTCTGACAATGAAATCAAAGCATATATTACTCATGCATTCGGTATACATACACTCCATCTATGAAGCGAAGCGTAGCGGCAACAGTGCGAGATTGAAATGCAGATCACAAGGCGTAGAGCAGCGCGTGGCGGGCAAGGAAGCCACGTGACTGCAAGCTTCGTCTTTGCTTAATTCGGATGACCCGGACGGACAAAAAGACGGGGCTAAAGAAGTTCAGGGGCAGCTTCTTAGGTAAAACAGGGATGCGGTTGTTTGTGTATGCTGGCGACAGGGAGTGGAAAATGAAAAGGGGTGTTCGGTCAATAAGTGCAAGAAATGGGGAAGAATGAAGTATTTATTTTATATAAGCAGGCGCTTGCCAAGCAGCCACGGCGACGAGGCTTACGTTCTTCGCCAAGTACGAGAAGCGACGGAGTCCAGTAAGCACGCGAGCTTGCAACAACTGCTTGAAACACCACTTCAGAGGTTGCTGGTAAGGTGCCCGCAGCTTCGGCCCTTACGTTCGAATCGTAAAGTTCGTGTTTCGAAAAGGTCGGTGGCGTGGTGTAAAAGGGACCAGGCAGCAAAAATCTTTCTTCCTCAAAAATGCGCGCACAGCAGCACAGTTCCAAGTGCGACTTTGTGCTGGGGCTTGAAAATACACAGCCTTCCTGCCGGATGCCCTCTCGGAGGGTATGCTTAAACCATGGAAACGTCTTGCAACTTTCAGTCAATCCGAGATGAAGCCCTCATAACCAATTCCGCAGTTGTCCAAAACGCGGCCGAAGAGCACGCTTCACTTTCACAACTGCTATATCAGTGTGCCAGTAACACAGTCGCCTAGCTCCACGCACCACACACCTACAAACAAGAAAGAGTGGAGGTTAAATCTCGTTCGCTAGGTATGTTCGAACAATCTGCGTGGGAAAAACAAATACGAAACACCGCCTGCTACACGAAAGAAGATCAACGGTCCATCCAAGCCACATGCAAATCGATGCTGTTTCCACGACAGAAAGCGCTCTCCGGGCCGTAGCCTTGGCAACACTGCACTAAATTAGCACACGAACACGCACTTTCTACAAGTGCCTCGGCACTTCACATTGAAGGGCTTGCACATGACGCAGCCTTCGCACAACGTTAAACGAGCAAGATCAAGAGGCAGGAAAATTTTAAAACAACAACTCGCTTAACCGTACGTTGTACAGGAATTCGACGTACTTCAGGTGGTGCACGAAGACCTAGCAATCGATAAACCAGATCACTCGAAATGTGATTTGAGAACCTGCAACGCGCTGTTCGAGTGCTCGCTCCAGATGCATGGACTATGACGTCACAAGCAACACGCAAATGAGGATCAGACAAGCTGCTAATGTCGCTTTTGTTCAGCAAATTGCGATCTACTAACACGCAGTTCCACTTGCCCATGGTAACCTTCGACAACTCACTACCCAGGCTTACTCTTCACATCCCCAATAGTTACTTGGGAACTTCGCCTACTGCTAAACTTACTTGGCATATGGAGAACGCAGCGGCAAAATGAAAGGAAAGCACATGAATTTCCAGCCAAGCAAAAACGTCCTCAGTAATGAACTAGCCACGTGCACACCTGCCATGCCAACTTGGCGAAATCGTGGGCTACCAACTTGACGAAGATCATTTATATTGCTCCTTCAACGTTTCACTTTTTTGTTAGTACAGGTAGGTTAATTGACATAGCTACAGGTAGGTTAATTGACATAGCTAGCCAGCGACTTTCTGCATCTGACGATAGCCAACACGTCGAAACAATGGGATGTGCGCAGAAAAGCAATGCAAGTCATAAACTGACCTCTAGCAACGCTATTGTGGCGATCGCTCGATCGGCGAAAGGCTATCTATCAACTAATTTCCACGCCGAACGCAATGCCGGTTGAAGGCACAGGCGAACCAACTGTCTGTAAGTCTGTTTGTGTCAACTCGACACTTGTATGCCTGCCGAAAAGTGCGTACGCTAGCCCACGGGCAAGATTAAGATCTGCGACTGATTTAAGCATGTAAGAATCGCAAAGCACTCACGAGCCTAACGGGGAAGCGTAAATTAAGATATAAGAATAAGCTCGTGCCGAACGCACATGATCGCGCTTCGTCTGAGGCCGCTCGTATCAATTAAAACGCCTTAGACGTTTTAAATACATGATATTCTGCCGATAAGTGTTGCGTCTTATAGCACTCAAACGCACGTTCGACAATCGCTTGGCTAATCATACTTCGGCGAGCAGACAAATGCTTGGCGCAGCGGAATTGCCGGCAGTTTATGATATGAGAGGCGGCAGCATTTCGCAAATCCCGACGCACAGTGAACGTAGAAGTATTTGGATGGGTGAGTTGATGTACACACACCTGAACTACGCGACTGCAGAATTCCAAACAAAACGTCAATAGCTCAAAGGTAACGAAAATATAACCTGTGAGACGTGCCAGAGAAAGCAGAGTATTTTACAAAAGCTGTCACCGGTAACGGTAACATTACTCCACCCAAAGCAAACATCTGTGAACTGAAAGGCAGAAAAATACGTTTGTTTTCCAAAAATAACAAACATGCAGTTTATCTCAGCACCACGCATGGCCTGACAACGTCCCGATGTTTTGTTAATGGAAGACACACTGGACCAGTTGGTGATTCCTTTTACGAATTCCTGAATTCCTAGAAGTAAATCCAGCAAAAAACTTAGGAAAGCGACATCGCTTAACCCCCACATATAGTATGGCCCACTTGTAATGAAGCGAAAGCGGGAATTTTTTCAATTCACCCTCGTCATCTACAGCTATTCAGTGAAAATGAGGATAAACGTCTAAAAACTGCTAGGAAAACATATCCTGTATGTGTCTTCATCCTACCATTTACATTCACGCACTCTACCAACTCGCACCCTGCTTTACCAGCCAGCTAGACAAATTAACTGAGGAAACACTTTAATATGCTATAGCGAATCATAGTCATTTACACTACGCAAACACGCCACGGTTTCCCGGCGATTTTGACCTGAGAAAGGTCGACGGACGCCTGCGAGCCTCACGAAACAGCTGCTTCATCATGGTCGAGAAACAACCTGAATCACGGAATGAAAAATGTTACAAGCAGACGTGAACAAAGTTGAACCAACAGGAAGAGCAAACGAACTTTCAATTGCTAATAACGCACATGATTGAAGGACTGGCAAGACGAGTCGAATTTTTATGCGCGTTTCTTTGTACTCGTTCAAGCACTTCGCAATGACTAAATATATCAGACCCTGTGCGAGGAAGGTTTTGAAAGGAAGACCGTGAAAATAGCAGGGACAACTTTTAGTGTCCTGCATGTAAAATGCTCCACAGAAATCAAGCAAGGTAAATGATTTTGAAGGGAATTCTTATATAAAAAAAAAACTGAATCAGACATTTGGAGAATTCTGCGTACTGCCGTCAAAAAGGCGGCGGCAGCGTTATACAGTAGGACAAACCTCCCAACCTTTTTTAGGCTGCGACACACTTAGCAACTCAGTTTTCTTCATGCAGTACACCAAAGCTAACGACTGAGTGGAAGAGTCGTTTGCAATAGGTTCAATAAAGTCGTTCTCGGTTTTGAAAATGTCGCGGCATACCGGTTGGTAAGCGCTGCGACTGGGTACTGCGACTCTTTTTGTATTAAGCAATTCCATAATGTCAGCTAAAGGCCTCATCGTCACGCCGTGACTTAAAGACATGTGATAAGCGCAGGCAGGGGTTTGCAATAGCAGCGTCGCAAGGGACGTACGTTCACGTGACACCAATGGAATTAAGGAACGCATCTCTCGTTGCATCTGGTTCTGGAGTTGCTATGTGAAAGGTCTCACAGCACATCAAAAGTTGTGCTGTATTTTAAGCGGTCCGGAATATTTTTCTGAAGCTATTGCATCCAGTGTGTAGCATTTGTAAGACAACCAGCCTTAATAAACAAAACACACGCTTGTTCATCGAAAACTGTAACCAGTCGAAACAGGAAGTCAGCGGCCGAAAGTATCAGTGACGTTTGCCAAAGGTTGAGTCTGCACGGTCAGAAAATTGACACAAAATGATCAACTGGCTAACAAAATTACGGCAAAGCAACGGGGCTTCGGTACAACGTCACACCTTAAACAATGAAATGTAACACGGTACAACTGTTAACTGCAAACTACAACCTCGGCTCCATGTTTCTGCAGAAAAACGGAACCGAAATGGCAGATGCATAGTTTTGACTAATCCACTGCCACACAGTTTAAGAATTGACCAATCGCGGTGTGGTTTCCATTTCTACCTTATCGTTTCGGTTTCTACACAACGATGTTCAACGTTCAACAGAAATTTTCAATATTATGGTCAGAATTGGAGTTCAATGCATGAAACGATTAGTGACAGGATCGCATCGAACGCCCGGGAGTCTAAACTTTAAAAAGCGGTTTGGTTATTTTCGATATCAGTTAAATCTGTCACAAAATGCTCGTCTCATCAGTCACAGGGCCTCAATGACACACATATTCCTCAGTGATACTCGCAAACCATTTCAACTGCTCGGTAAGTACATGCTCGATGAAGTCAACTGTTTACTTTGAGCTTAGAGTGAGGGGTGGGTGCGAGAAACCACCGCCTCCTATAAAGCCAAGCGCATGACAACCGTAGCAAACACTTTAATGCTTGGACATCAACGATAGTTTACACCAACTGAAAAAAGAAATCCATGGCAGTGATGTCGGAACGACTGCAAAGGTTTCTAACAGCACAATACAACCGTCTATGACGGCGGCATTTCACGATCAGGAATGCCAGACCTCCAGGTGAAAACCACGATGAGAGAACAAGAAAACACATGAATTTATTGATATTCAACGGAAAGTATGAGATCAGGACCCTGAATCCTAAACACGTTTACCTTTCAAGTAAATAAACAAGTTTTCGAACTTCTTGGAGCGGTTGAACAACAGATGCGAAATCACCACCCGCAATGCCTGGGTATGAATGAACGCATCGCTGTTCAGCAACCCCACAAGACAATATTTCGAGCACGGCAGTATCGGTACAGCCAACGCAATACAATAACCATCCGTGGCACGCTCTGCTCGAGCGCGTTGGCGTTTCTCGAACGCTCCATCAAAATTAGCCATGTTCGACGCACGTCGACAGCGACGCAACGTCAAGCGAGGAAAGCGAAGTCAAACATTGTTCGACATACACTCTCGCTCGCCAGGAGCTGGATTGTTGCACAGCACAAGTTCGTACACAGAGAAAATCAAGGCACTGAAGAAGTGAGGCCAGGCCACCGCAGACGGTGATGTTACGCGATTCGTGTCGAAAAACAAACTTCATGAGAATGAGCCTCGAAGGGTGAGGTGGAAAAGTTGGATCGCATCGGACGTGACCGTGTGGTTAGCTGAAAAAAGCTCGAGGCGCCGCCATTTCACGTTAGTCTACAAAATTCCTTGGCCTGTGGTAAAGGCAGATCACGTGACTGCTGACAGTACGGTCGTCGTAACCGAAAAGCCCAGCAACGGGATGAAGAGAAAATGCTATCTACATGTTTATCGACCATGCGCCCATGCGTGCTTGCCCGGGCAAGTAGTTCTACCGACGATGGTAGAATTTCTTGCTTTCTAAAATTTCACATACCATAAAAATCGGTAAATGTTTTTATCGTACTCATTCTCCAGGTCCAGGCAGGCGCAGTTTCGACGTTTGTGACGTCATTAGCGGAACGATTTTTCTCAATGGGACGTCACAGGCAAAAGTAAATGAAAGGCTGAAATGAAAAGTGCGCCGATAATTTTGTTGCACAGCCTTCTTTTCTAGCAGTTGTTGCCAATCATCCGCTCACCCGACCACGGTATATGGTTTGATTGACAAACGACAGTCGTTGAGCATAGCATGTTGCGAAAACGAAGCAGCGGAAATAATTTCACGAAGAGCGGCCGTCCTCTCTATCCACGACTCTGCATCTGGTCGCCAGGACGCCACGCACGCAAGTGCCGGACAGGACTGTAAGCGCAAGGTAAGCGTCGCGAAATAACGCACAATGAAGGGACGCATTATGCTGGTCGCCGCCATTTCAAGTTCAAGTGGGCTTTGTTGATCGAACTGTTGCGCAACAATGCGGTCCCAGCCAGTGCGCTCGAGCCTGTGGGAGCCATTCAAGCGTAGAAGATTTTCGGTTGGTAAGGGATTAAGCGCTATTCCGGCTTTTAAGCCAATCATCTCGTGCAAAGTGAAAGCAAGCCAAGTAGATGCTACAATGGTCGCCTGTATCGCTTTAACGCTTTCAAGTACAAAGCGCCCCCGTGGTGGAATTGAATTAAAGACTCTAATTGACTGATTCCAGTTGTATACCATTAGACTCGCATCAAATTCTATATGAACTACCGGTCTGACCAGATTCGAGTCCTGAGGTTTTAAGGAACCCCTGTAAAAATATGTCGGGTCGGGTTATTAGAAATTATGAATAACCGGTTTGCAGATTTCAGCGGAAAATCCCAAAATTCCTTGATTCGAGTATATTTCGACTTCCAAGCAACCAAGGTTTTTGAGGCGACCCGAGTTGTATGTAACTCTTAAAATGAGATAGCCTTCTTCGCTTATGACACTATTGTACTTTTAGGTTACACATAGCGGAAATACACGCAAGAGTTTTAGATTCAAGACCTTAAGGACAAAGCTTTTCCCACCATTCAGGTTGAAACGCCATGATCTACTTTCATCACCAGGCTAAAACATCACGACAATGCGCTTAGCAACGTGATGACCGCTACACTTACTACCTTTCGACATTTTATCACAAAACGCAACTATGCTTGTCAGAGAACTTTTATCACTGTAGGTAGGCCGACGAGCATAAATTTGTTCCAGTAAATCGGAAGTACCGGTGATTGCCTCAGACTGGAGTAGCAGTCTTCCAAGCAGCTCAAACAAGCCAGTTGTGCGACCGCGCCGGTACATAACATGATAACATTCTAAGGTTTGAAAAAATTCGTCACAAAAAGGGTACTAACAATAAGAGATAAAAAACACATAATTTGCAAATCACGCAGCTCACGGCTGATAGTGCCTAACTGCAGATGCCAACAGCCAAACAGCCAATGCTGGAAAGTAAGCGATAAAGTCGAGTTACGAGCATATCTGCTTATGACCCGATGGTGCATAGTTACTGCTAAACATTCACAACCACAGCGGTTTGGTGGACTACTACTTAAAAATCGTAATTAAATTAAATCAGTAACATGGCACAAACAGAAACGTGATTAATTAATCCGATGCAACGTGCGTCCAATGACGGCAGAATTAAGGAGAAATGCGAGTCAGAGTACCCGATTACGCAGATTTGCCTGAACCGACAAGAAAAATACGCAGGTTTTTCGTACAGCGTGAAAGATTGCATTGCAAACAAGCGATCACTGAGACATTCCGGGCTTCTGTCCCTCCACATGATGACGACGAGTCCCAGCCTCGTCACCGCACATCGATCGGTCAACGCGTGCTTCTTCGAAAGTTCGAATTGCAATGATACGTAAAATTCTCTGAAACCTAAGTTTCTTGTCAGCTAGCGCATCACTCAAACTTATCATAAACTCCTGGAAAACACTGCGCTACAGCGACAGGCGAGGGTCGGCGGTAACCTGCAATAGCTCAGACTCATCTACACTAAAAGCTGGCAAAATCTCACAGTACAGAGTGTGTGGTCGGATTGTATACGTTTTTGCATAATATTCATGCATTTTAATATGTCAATGCTGACATACCTGATGGCAGTAAACAAACGAAACCTTGCATTTTGTTTGATAACTCGATGTCTGAAACATCCCGTTTGCATCGCCAGGCGAAGTTTCACCTAACGCGGGTAAACATGCCATTAGAGTGAGCTTTTAAGTACCGCTGATGGCAAAAAATACTGAAGTCGTAAGTTTTGAATATAGCTGATTGGGTCACAAGACTTAGGATGAGCATTTAATCATTGAAACCGACCAGCTTTTAGAAGGTGCTGCATAATTTTCTCATATACTGATTCGTCTATCATTTAGAACATAATCTATTGTTGTCATCAGCACAATAATTGCGAGGTGCTGTGTGGTTGACATTTAACAATACAGCAGCTAATTCACATACTTTCTGAATTGACTTACGTACGATATACGTGAATTTCCGTCGTTTTCTACAAGCTTTTTGAAACAAACGTAAAAAAACGGCATGAATGATTACCTTAAAGGTGCAACTTCGCTTGATCTTTAAGCTGAAGTCAGTCTTACAGCAGAACATTTCACTGTTCATTAACAATGCACGCCAAGTCGCACCCGAAGAAAAAAGCAGGAATATACTGGGTTTCAGCAATTACAAAACCTCGATGTCGCAAGAAGACACACAAAAACTTGAAACAACTATAAAAACTATATCATGAACGTCGGAAGAGGTGACGGGGGGCTTGCCCCCCTGGATTTTGGAAAATGACATTTTCCTATTACATTTTTAGCATAAAAAGGTTGTTTTCTTAGTTTCAAGAGGGAAAAGTGTAATCTCGTCACTTTTCCCTCGCCTGGAAAAAATCCTTCCGACGCCCATGTATCTGCTTAACCCTTCAGAATGTATCCGTGGAACGTTTAGCGCTATTTTTATCACAAGTGTGAAAACGTACGACGGATACAACAAAGTTTGATTTTGAAATAAAGCCGCTGCAATAGCCTTTAACGCAGCTTTGACAATCGAAACTGTTCGCTTACAAGCTCCCAGTCAACCAACACCAGTCTCCCTTCCCATTTCATCAAAAATTACGAAAGATCCAAAAACAACAAACGCATAACCGTGACAGATCAGCTCGTGTGTTTGTTACGTGATAAGCATGTTAGCGGTGACGTTTGTCGGTATGGAAATAAGGTGGTGTGTTCACGCAGACCGACAGTCGCATACATAGGTTCACAATATAACCAGGTATATTCACTGCTTTCCGGCAGTAATGCGCTACTCCAGCACGAAGGAAATGTCACCGACGAAGATCCGCTAATTCATATTAGTCGGTCACACAGCTGGCAATAAGTATTGTAACCGCAGTAACGTCTTGCGGTAATTGGAGACTACCTTACGACTTAACCAATTCTTTAGCAAAAAGCACAAAATAATTGGCCAGTGCCAGCCTATTAACCAATCGTTATTAGACAGCCTGGCAGTGCTACTCAGCATGTGAAATGAACGATTTAGCAAAGCGCAGATCCAAAAGTTTTTTCAAACCTTGCAAATGTTTTTTACAAAAAAATCAGTATTAAACTTCTTTCATTTAAAACTGTGTTACTTTCACTTATAAGCTAACAACCTTTTTATGCTTACAATGAAGTTCATAAAACTGACTTTAACAGCATTGTAAAATATAATACTTCATCAGTTTTATGATCTACTTGTGAATAACACAATGAACTACAATTTGATTAACAGCAGTAATGCAAAGTTAAACACAAGTAAAACATATCCTCAATTAAAATATCTCCATAACAAAAAACGCATTAGTTTTGTAGTCTTTCAGACGAAACAGTCAGACAAAAGCTCTTTATCTGGCAGCAGGTTATTTTGTTACCACGCAATTAGAAATAGATATTTAAAGAAACAGAAATGATTTCAAGCATTAACAGCAACTCGTCACAAATTAAATATTTTAAGAAATAAGAAATGAAATTTTAACGTCTTTATCATTACCAACTTCTGAAGCAGTGGTTCTCAAACTGGGANCNGCGAGACTATTTTCTGGGGACCACAAAGCACCTTCCANAAAAATAGTGATTCCGAATTTGTAAACACCAGTCATATTGATACAATAAAAAAACAATGTGTTGTTTCGTGTTTATTTGTGTTGATTTTTTAAGGGGATCGTGAACCATTTAAAAACTTGCTAGGGGACCGTTACATAATTTTTTTTTTAAGTTTGAGAACCACTGTTCTGAAGCATCAAAATGAAATCAAAACACACAGCTGGGGAAAAATGAGGCATACTTGAACCAGTGAAACAGGATGAACCGAAATATATTATATCTTTCTGCAGTGAACGTACATTTACCTTACCTTCAAGATAAAGTTTTCTCTGCTGTGTTATTGCAGCATAATGTACACTCAAGATAAACAAACAGATGAAGTCAACTGAAACCTAGGTTTTCAGTACAATCTTGTTTTCGTTGACTGTCACAACTATAAACCTGCTGAGGAAGTTAACTTTGCAAGCATCACAAAACGCAGAAGGTGAAGGAGAACTGTTTTGGTATCAACCCAAATGAAATTCAATCGTAGCACCATGACTTAACTTCAATGCATACACATCTTACAATGTCATCATACGCACATTGGCATTTATAGGAAGGTTGAAATAATTAACTTCTAAAATTCAATCAACGTTCTTTTAGTTTTTTTGCCCTGAATATTAACACTTGCAGTACTTNAAAAAATATGTAAAAATTGTTTAGCGTCAAGAACGACCTATGCAGCCAATTTTGACAACAAAAGATTTTGTTAAGGCACCCATGTTAAAGATCAGATCAGCACAAAATGACTACTTGCCAAGTTTGTAATTTTTTGACACATTACAAAATCTGTGACATCACAAGCACATTAATGTATCATAGTGATGTAATTTTTAAAACAAGTTGTCCTAGATTTTTTGCAATTTTTATTGTCTCCTCACAATTAAAAATTATTTTTCTACAACAAAACAACAGGACCTTAGCACTTAGCATAACGAAGTAAGAACGAGCAGAATGTGCAAAATATGTCAAAAATAAGTACAAATGACATAAATTGCAGAGGGGCTACACACATTTGTACTTTAAAACTATCNTGGGATTGTTAATTGAAAGCAAAAATGAAGTCATATGGTTTGCTTTTAAAACTTACATTTTTGCNACACTTTCTGGTCTTGAACTTTTCGTGATACATAACACAAATGTAAAACATGGAAAGAGAAAAACATGAAGTTTATTAGCCAAATCAGGGGTGTCCTAAACTTTTCAAAGACAGCCAAATTTGATCAAGTAAGAGAGCACACACAAGCAGTCCCTAATGACGTTTTTAAACCACAAAGTGCAGGTTAGTCCAGGCATTTCACTTACAACTTGAAGCAGAATAATTCTTTTGCAATGGATTTTGTGCTCATATTCACTTTCAGCACATCAAAACACAAAGGGAAATGTCTAAAGTAGTGAGAAACTTTATTCACAGAAACATAATTCATGATGATTTGGTTGGCTATGTACAACATACAGTACTCTGCAAACAAAGCAATGGACCATGTAAAGTATGCAGACGCACTGGTGTAAATGAACTGGCTCGTTTTCCACAAAGATTGAAACAACCTGAAGCAAACTGATGACCATGTTATCACAAACCAAAGTCTTATGAATTAATTTCACTGTATTTAATCAGTCAACATTTTGTTGTATACTATTTTAGAACCTTACATTGTAATAATTTATTGTGAATTATTGCAGGAAATTATTTTGAACTGTTGTTTGACTTTATATTCTGAGCCCAACACACCAACAGCTCAATCAAGCCAGAAAAAATAAAATGCACAAATTTATCCCATCTTTACTGGCTTAATTTAGATATGAATCAAAGGTTATTGCTAATAAAGATCAACCGATATGGCTTTTTTGGTGCCAATACCGATATATCAGTCATTCATGGACCCATAGCCGATATTTCCAAAAATTTTAAATCTTGTTTTCTGCTTCATTATCAAAAATATAATGTGTTCTATGCCTTACCTTTTTATCAGAAACTTCAAAAGTCAGGATTTGTGAGCAAAAATTTTTCAAAGTGCAGCAATTTCAATATTTTGCTATGATTTTTAATTAATCTGATTAATGATGATGTTTTTTTTGGCAGCGACAGCCAATGCGTGCTCCATGGTTGATCTTGTCTGCTTGTTTATGAAAACACACCTGCTAGCGTTGTTGCAAGATAATTGTCTTGACTTCCTTCATTGTGCTTCTTGCACAAGTTGTCTGGATGTGTGAGGAATATAACAGCATTTTGTCAACACCTACTGAGGCCGATAAAATCGATTGTTTTGGTCGATACTGATATATCGGTAAAAACCCAAATATTGCCTGATACATCAGTCTATCTCTAATTGCAATTAATGTATAGTATCTACAGCAAATTCATATATTATATGCTACGCTCAAAGGTTGAAAACAAAACAAATGCATGCACAATATACAAGGTACAGGATGGCTTCCTTGCTGTGCAAGTGCACACAAAACGCATAGATAATCCTTATCAACTTACACTGTTGTCAATATCCTCAAATTTTATTCTATATATAATGTATACATCAGGGGTTTTTTAAGGTGTTTAAAGGACCCAATTCAGGTCTCTAGAATTGAAAATCGGGTCCCTAGAATCAGAGAAAATCATCATCAGGTCCTTAGAATAGGAGAACTCAGGTCGCTACGTGTCCAATCAACGTACCTAACATTTCCCTTAAAAAGAACTGGTAGTGGTATACATCAAAAAAAGGTGAAGACCAAAAAATGTTTTTAATGTATTGCTTAGGTTAGTACCTACTTTAATTTTTGGGGCACCTTGACTAAACAACTTCAGGGTTTTTTTAGCGTCCTGGTTGCAAGGACATTAGTAGCAGTGTTTGCTTCCACATTGCTATGCTGTATCTCAACAAATAAACTTACTTTAATTTCCCTAATTTATATGCAGCACTTTCAATCACTATCTGACATTGCTATGTTATAATGAAATTGTTTTAACAAGCTATACTTGGCATATATACATAATTTAAGATTTGCAAGCATTCTCATACCATCAGGAGTACTTTTCGTTTCACTATACATAACACATTTGCTACCTTAAATGTCATGTTGTCATTAACAAGCACAGCAGAGGTCAGATAACATCAGTTTAATGTAACCAACTAGCTTCTAAGCCGAAGTCAAATGAGCACAAGGAAATCATAATTTACAGATTAGCTTTTAAGAACTACAGTTGATAACATTCAACTGCAACACAGTATATCACTAAAGTACTATTGAATACTATTCCTTGCAACTTCTGGTGATGCTTTCATTCAGGTTAATCTGATCTAGAATCAGTACTTTTTGCCTTTGCCACCTGTCTTTGTTCAGTAATAACATGGTTGCTGCATGGCTGTTGTATGCTTCATCACCTCCATTGTTACTTACTTTTCTCACCTATGTGAATGCCGCCCTATATATCTCTGAACTCTTTACGCATTACTTGCCCACTGACTATCCATCTGTGCTATGTGAATGAATGTCTTTGGACAGTTTCTGTACTATTTTATCGAGGAGCACATTAGATGATGTGCATTTCACAGCTTAGAAGCATGAGCATAATATGCTAATTCAGCTGCATAGATAAAATACATGTACAAGTAATACCAAAACTACAGTAATGAGTACACTAACTATTAACTATGTAGAAGGTCTTTGATATTTTTGATTTTGGGTATATTGCTTACTTTTCCATGTTTTTGTTTAAATGGTATGCTGATTTTTGTGAACTAACCTTTTATTTCATGTTCATGGGACTCCGTTTAATGGTCTATTAAGTAGCTCGTAATTTGTGGTATGTGTTGATTAAAATTGTTTTTTGCTTCTACCATATGCCTGTGTTCTGTAATGTCATGGTTGCTGTATGTACTTATGCTTCATAACCGCCAATGCCACATTTGGTCACCAGCATACAGGAACATTAACAGATTATGCCACATCACAATAGAAAGACCGTAAAAAAATAGTACAATTTTAACAGAACACCACCCCAATGTTACTTACTTGTTATACTACAATGGTATAGTTAATAGTACTGTAAGGTAAAGCTATAAATAATTTAATTTTAACCAGAGCACAAAAGCCCAAGGAAAGCAAAAATGATGGGCTGGCAGTGGCATATATTCGATTTAAGCAATACACCAGCATGAGAGCCTATCAAGATTATGCAGTACAGTATGTACAGCACTAAAGTAATTTCTTTTATCTACTCGTTATACAGGGCTTAACTAAAAACACATTCTATTTGCGTACAATATTGTTACCAGTGAGTTTCTGTTCCATTAAAAAATTAAGCCTCACATACTCATACCATACTGCAGAAACGATATACTCTATTCTTTGCCTGGTGCAAGTGTAATGAATTCCTTGTGCCCACATCATTCGTCACTGCGCTGTCAATCCTGACATCGCTTTACCGTACTTAACAGTCATTCCAGGGCATATATTTCTGATATGCATATTCCAAGATACTGTAGTGTAAGTGTAATGTAATAAGACAGTGGTTGACTGGTTCTTTACCTTTACAAACAGGCTTAACCCTCATGTAGTTTTCCAAGCTTTTGTCGAACCCCATTTCTGCCCAATATAACAGAAAATAAAAATGCGTTAGATGTTAAATGTTTCAGACGACCTTCGTCGAACCCTTGAAAACACGGTTCCGTCGAACCCCGAACCCTAGAGGGGTTCGATCGAACCCAGGTTAAGAACCACTGCTCTAAGAGATATAACCCAATAGAATCCAAACATTTCAACACCCTCGTAGTCCACAAGTGACTCCACAGTGCCACAGCACTTTAACAGTTAGCACATCACCTTGACCATGGGTACAAGCAGCCTCAGTCCGCACAGCACTTAACTCCCGAAAGTACAGACATCAGAATACACGGCTAACCATGCGGAACTAAACAAGGTCAACCAAGCTTCGTCAGATCAGTGCTGGTAGACTGGTCGTCGATTTGGTTGCTAATCAAAGCGGGACATGGTTAGAACCGGTGTCAAGCGAAATTTCTGACTTTACACCACGTACGCATGCACAGAGTAATATTCTAGGCACCAAATACGTTGCTAAAACTAATTAATAGGGTTTAGGAGTTCGTGTTTAGGTAAGTATGTCGGGTTAGAGTTTGGGTTAGGATGAGAAAAAGTAAAATAATTGAGGTCAAGGACTAAGTCCGAAAATTTTCAATGGTGAAAGTTATTCCCGTGTTATAAGCTTGTTGTGGGAACCTGATATCTAACCAAAATGTTTTAATTTACACAACACATATCAAAAAACGAATTGCCAGACTTTATTTCTTGATTCTGAGAAGCAAAATAACTGAAAAACAACAACAGGTCAGAAATTTCGCTTGACACCGGAGAGTAAACTCCATCAGCAGTCAACAATCAGAGCCAGGCCCAACGAGATTATATATAGGGCCTAGCGCCTAGGGGTAGCATTAACAGTCTTTGTTCATTATAGAGTGTAAATGTTCCTTTCCATTAAGTCCATTGTTTTCGAAGACCTTATTCAAAGTGACGAAAGGCCCATTTTTGCATAGCAAATTTTGTTTGAACGGAAGATGTGGAGGAAGTGATCCTGAACCCTCACGAGCACGACTATAGGTTCTTAGTAGCATTTTGCAGTAATTGCCATATTGCTTTTTGCCTCATAACTAATAAGAGCAAGAAACAATAAATAAAGAATTGCGATCATCCAGGTAGGTCGCAAATATCTTAAAATTTGCATTTCTTTGGCTTCTGAAATGGTGCGTAAAAATAAACTAGTGCATCTTATGCATTTAGCCAGGCCTGTCGCCAGGATATAGCAGCAGGGGGTCCAAAAACCAGAAAGAGAGGCCAAAAACCAGAAGGGGGAGCCACATTTTAAAAATACTGCATTAGATGTATGCAACAACCATGGGACCAAACGTGAAACGGGGGGCACAGATTTCAAATGGGGGGGCGGGCACCACTCCCCCCTCCGCTGGCGACGGCCCTGCTTTTAGCTCGGTTTTGCCTATGATTTACCAACTGCAAACTACACTAGTGAAAACAAAACATTGAAAACAACAATAAAAACGTCTTTAAAAAAGGGAAAAATTTGCCAAAATTTTTCATAAATTCAAAAAAGATATCAACGCTTCCAAACGTGCCTTTCGTCGTATTTTAGCAATTACAACTTTGCCAGTTTTTTTCTTTCACCAAGGATAAGAGCAACGGTGAGCAAGCTGAACGTCTGGATCTTTTCAGATACAAGTCGATAGAGCATAAATAAACTTGAGTCAAAAGACCAATAACTAGACCTACTTTATTTCAGACTGAGACTTACAAATATGGGCCTGTATAGCCTATAGCCTACGCGTCCAGAAACCGGGTTTTGAGGCTCCACCAATTGTCGTTATTTCTGTAAATGAATAAACGTTGGCTTATTCCAAAATACAGGTCAAGCGCAGGTCCTTCTAGAACTAGGCTATGTTCAGCCTCATTTGAAATTAGGGAGTAGGCTATGTCAATCAAGTTTTTTTTAGAAATAATAGGCTGGAGTAGAAAATAGCAGCTGAAATTGCTTTATTTTATATTAGTCACTGCTGAATGGTTGGGGCCAGCAAGGCCTTCTCCGCTGGCCTTTTCCTTTTTTTGAGCAAATTGTCACTGTCCACTGTTAGGCCGCACTAAGTGTTCCCACTATACTGTTACGGAAAAGTACTAGATTTCATGATGAAAACGTTAGATTCACAAAAAAACACTAGATTACAAACTATTCATTATTCTTGTAAAATAATTCAATGCAAGTTAGCTGTAAAAGCAAATGTCAAACAATGGTCAGAAAATGCATTGCAATGCAAACAAAGACATTGCACAACTCATGGTAAACCAGAGGCAAAGAAAACAGGAGATAGCAGCAACACTTGTGTTTGTTTGCACAGGTCACTGAAACTTTTAACAGATGACCACAGTGACTTCGTAGAACTAAGAGATTATATGCTCTTGTGTAAAGATAGAATTTTTGACAAATTATAATTGTACAAATTCAAAAAGTCTCAATTAATGTTACAATTGCACAAAACTGTTTGCATTCAGCTCATGAGCTCACTCATAAAAAAAACCCTAGATAGCTATGAAAAATCACTAGAACACAGTTTCTTTAGATCCAAGTTAGACCCACTATACAAGTATCTTAACCTCCTTAAAGTGGATGACATATATAAACTGGA
>JGI24159J19872_10001319_pt1 | contig 26878 bp, 20 predicted proteins | sample Ectturendosymbi4_FD_19872 | JGI IMG/M metagenome (IMG submission 19872)
ATATATAAGCTGCTCTGTGACCCAAGGATCTTCGTACCCCTTGATGTTCAATCTCGTACCCCCAAGGGGTACGAGTACCCCCGGTTGGGAACCCCTGGTCTATAGTGACAAAAAACCTCCGTGGCATGGGCATTTCCCAAACGTTCGCTGTCACTGAAAATTTTACTAAAGAAACATTTCATACTCAATCCATCTGGGTTCGTTGCTGCATCTGTTTTACTGACTGTGACATTACCCTCTAGATTAGCCACAGCAAAGTTAAGAGCGTATCCACTGTCAATGTTGCTGCTCGAGTTGCTTTCTGCAGTGGTAGGCGGTGACGTTCACCTGGCGTACGGTGACGCAACATTGGCAAAGGAAATTACGTTCCTCATCAAATATGTATGCATTTAAGGAAGCTCCTCGGATGAAAGTTGTGACGAGTAACTCTAGTATACCTGGGCCGCAGCCAGGGCTTCGGAGTCGGAATTTTTTATCTGATTCCCGCTCCGAACTTCAAGTTTTATTGACTCCAACCCCAAGCTGATCAAAATTTTTGAACTCCGACTACTTTTAAGTTTTTTATTGTTATTATTTAGCACTCTGTGAAGCAGATTTTTTCATCAAAATTTTCTCTAATCCATAACATCTTTCCAAACTTAGAAGTTGAAGACCTGCAATGTAATGTGCTGCAAGAAGTACGCTCATGAATGGGCTACTGAAATGTAGGTGTGAATTAAAGCGTTAAATTCTTAGTTTTCATTTACAATGAACTTATGAACAATCTGAAATATCTACAAAATATAGCATAGCAATATAGCAGAAATTGTAGCATGTTACCAATGTCATACATAACAACAACACTTGCGGTTTAAACAAATTGTAAAGAAACGCGCATTTTGCACTGCATTAATTTAACTGTGATTATCAAGCGTTGGGGTTTCATGGCTTGGGCCATAGTTTCTTAAAGTAAAGTACCGCTTGATGTGGACATGCCTGTAACAGATGCAGCAAAAATGCACGCTGTATTACTTTTGACATGCAGAACAGCTAGTAGAGACAGCTTGAAAATCTCAAAAAAATTTAACATTGTGTTTCTTGCTCCTAGCGACTCAGACAGTACACAAATGTTTTAAGGACTGAGTCAACTCCAGTAAAGTAAACGCTTGGATGCTGCTCGCAGAAAACACGAAGAACTAATTAAAATGCGCAAAAATCGAAAGTGAAATGACATGATGATTTTGCGATGATGTACATGCAACAAAGAGCAAATACCAATTTCAATTCGGTTTTTCATTTCACCAGTGTCAATGATGCAGTGTCACTCTATAGTAAGCTGAAGCATTGGTTTCAAAAACAAAAGTTGGCTCCACCAAGTTTTCTTTCCTGGACGCTAACAAGGGTAACTTTACCATATGTAAAGCGAAATAGAGTCGCTCACGCAAGCTTGCGTTGGTGAGAGAGCAGTGACAATCTCTACACCCTCTTGAACCATTGGAAGGTAGCCGTTGTTTGGTTTTGCAAACATTTTTTAAAGTGTTGACGAACGACCGATTGTTTCTGCTTCATGCAGTGAATGGAAAAGAGCATTTATAAACCTGGCAGTTGCACCCAGATATTGCGATGCTCCAAGCGACTGCACCTTGATATTTTCAACTTGTCGACATGTTTTTTAAAGTTGAGTTCATCATCATCAGAATCGGTGGACGATGGGGAGACTGAAACGAATTCGTCGTTACCCTGGTCTTCACCAAACCCATGTATCTTGAAAGCTAGATTATTTTGCACTGACCTGTTGCTTTTTATTGGGGATCGCAATAAACAGCGGCTAGCAAAACATTCTTAGGGATGTTTGTTTCTCTCCACTCCATAATTTTCTTCATGTTTTCCGCCACACTGCTGGTCTGTGCTGTGACAGCCACCATAACAAACATTTACTTTCTTCAAAAAATTCCCGGAGTTAAATCTTCCTGCATCCTTTTGGTTGTTTTAAATATTTTACAGACTAGAACTTCTAAAAAGCTCACTTGATCCCATTGCGTACTACTCAGATTGGCTTGTGGTTTTTCCATGTCAACCAGAATAGATTTAATTCAAGAATGCGCACAAGCGTCAGTAAGTCTGAACCTCAACGTGTGGTTTGATCGAGAATTGTAGATTTTCCGCCACGTCACTTGATGATGCGGTCTATCTTGGGCGTTCTGGCAGTGGCTGCAACTTGCTTTTATCAGAAGTCTTGCAACTGTCTCACTTCGCAAAGCATCATGTATTGCGTGTTGAAGTGTATGAACACGACACCGCATGTGGTGAATCTCATGACTCGAACCAGAACTTTCACAGTTTTCTCCATCTTTATTTTCCTCATTCAGCTTCTCTATCGAGCTCATCATGCTGGATGCATTGTAGTTAACAAAACATACAACCGCTTCTTTTCTATTTCAAAATCATTTGGAACGTCCAACACAAGCTTTTGTAAAACAACACTTGCATGTTGGTTTCTCGTATCGGTAACTGACAAAGTTGTAGTTATGACCGTGCCGTCTTTAGCAAAATAATGGATGTTTATGGCAAAATAATTTACTCGAACTCTTATGCATGCATCCACTTTCAAGTGCACAAATTTTCCAGAAAGTTCTTTTTCCAGGAATGATTTCTGTTTCTTTGTCCCTTCTGTCACCATATTTATAATGTTATGTCTTTATCCAAAGAAATCGAAAACTTTCGTGTCATCTCGCCGTTCAGACTTTGACAGGCAGGTGTGGAAAAATATACGAATTTGTGGACAACCACATCAATTTTTCCTTTACAAAATCTAATTGCACTTATGACAATTTTAACTGTTTCACTTTAAAAAATTTAATGTCACAACTGCCTGATGAAGGTAACCTTGTTCAAGTTGCAAGGACGTATGTGGTTCTTCTATTTTCTTGTGAGATTCTTCAACTTCGTTATAAATATCCAAGTCTCTTCTCTTCAAATGTCACTTAAAATTACTGACCCTAGACGGTCCGTGTTTACTTTTGATTTAACTTGAATCAAATAACACTTTACTTGGTATTGCTGTAAGCACACCAGAGGACATTGTTGGGGACCTGAACAATAGGACAAATTACAAACAGATCTATATAATTGCTACAGATGGAGAAACTATATTCACAAATTTTAGCACATTTTTAGATTAATTAATATCCTGTGCATTGCACTTTGTAAAGTGCTTTGATGGGTACATGATGCACAGAAACTTTGCTTTTTAGCAGAAAATAAGGCAACGAAACTTCACACCAGTTCAAGGTCAAGAGGTCACAATGTTAGCATAGGTCAAAACTCTGCTTTGATCAACTCACAGAATATAATCGAGAATACCTTAATTTTACAACCATAATCTGAGTGACCATTTGAATACACTACATGGTATTTTTATGAAAATTTATGCATTTAGCTGTTTTATTTCCGTAAGTGTTTAGATGTGTTGGTTATCATCCAATCTTTGCAAGGCTGGTTGTTTTTGGTTATGTTTTACGTACGTTGCGTAAGTGAGAGGCGTTCGCACGTTCCTCGAATAAATTTTTCAAAACTCTAAACAATCACAGTTATCACCACAGTTGCCATACGTTAAATTGATTGTTCAACTAGTAATGTTTTTTGCAGAGGCTTTGTGCGCGGACTAGTGTTACTGGGCACAAAAAGAAAGCAGGCGGTGAAGAATTTCAGAAAATTCATGTTACCACATGATGTCTCCTTAAAACCCAGTTAGTTAACAAAATGCATGCAGCTTAAAATCCTAATCTTCGTAAGGATCAAAGCTCAAGAAGAGAAAATAAAGTATTCTTTTCGGTAATACAGACGCAAAGTTGCAATTTCTGCAAACCCACTTTTAATGCTAAAAATAGAAGAAAAAATTTGCCAGTGTTTTGCATTGCCGCCATAAATCACTTTCAAAAATAATCTCTTGGTTTGAAAATATCGTTGTTAAGCTTTTTTCGGTATCTATCAATATGAATCTTTTTACAGCACATTATCAGATATTGTATGGTGTTTACAGAGTATAAGTTTAATTTTTAACTTTTTTCAAACACACTAAACAGTAGGGTTCAACTCACTACAAAAACAAGTGTGCTTGTTTTCTGCTCCATAAGCCGTGATAACTGTGCAATGGCAGGAGTACAGTTCGTAAAGAAAGAAAAATTTGAAGAACAGGTAATGGTTGACAAATTTTAAATACCTTATCAAATTTCAAGAAAGGGCGCTGTAACATAATTTGCGCAAATATTACAGCTTCATTAGGATGCTTACTGCGTCAATACCTTGAAATGGTACCAAGCGGACCGAAAATGCTGTAAACCCGATGCAGTTGCCTTATGCATGCCTCTCACTAAATCCACCATTGCTGGATAGAGGTCACCAGTATAGTTGTCCCTTATGCGGCGAAGTACTTTGATCGAAATACTTTCGCGTCGTATAACTTGAAGCCTTGATTTTCAAAAAGAAAATGTTTTAATTAAGCGCTGTTTTTTCAGGGCATTTATGACAGTTCTAGAAGGATCCTGACAGCAGCTGTGGAAAATGTAGCATGTTTCAAAATTCGCTTGTGAAAGTGCAGATTAAGAACTGTTGTTCAGCATTTTCCGAACTGCAGACCACAGCTTTTTGTAAACAGGGTCTCAAGGTATCCGTAAAACCTGTTGTTGTGTTAGCAAAACCACAAAACTAGTCAAAATTTGCAAAAGACAAGTGAACTTCCATCCCAGTGTTGATCGAACCAAGTATAGCAATGGTGCTCATCACGATGCCCACGGATGATTGGTGTGCGGCTAGCGCCACCTATCGTTTCTTCAGTGTTTGACTCGGACGTACGAATATTCTCAGGATTTTCAGAGCGTATGAAAAGAAGTATCACTTGGAGTGTTTACACCAGACCACTAATTTCGCTTCCCAGTCTCCATGTAGCAGTGTACTTGAGTTGAACAGGTAGCCTTACTCGATCAGCTGCTATTTTCACGATTTAGGAAAACCTGGTGGCTTCAGTCAGGTTAGCAAATCTGCTTTACAAGCTGAAAATGATAATATTATCGCATAGTAAGAAAGCAGTGCCATGATAGTACTAGTAAAAGGAATCAGGTGCAAATTGTACGCTGACCTCACAAAAACTCATCACTTGAGTACACTTTGTCAACTTGTTAGCAACTTTTTTTGGTTATGTATTTCGTGCTGAACGTTTTGCACAAAGTTTCGGTATTAGCAATGAAAAATCTTCTCAGTATCAGATAAAAGTTTTTAATGCTAAAAATCACTCAAAAGCCAATATACGAAGTGACAAGACAATGCGTACCCTGGAACAATATTTCGGATGGAAGTGGCCCGCGGATGGAAATTTAGTGAGTACCGGTGGGTATAAGATTAATGTCCGAGTAGGTTTGCAAGTTGGGTGTTGACAGTTTGCATGTTTCTTGAAATGAACATGAAATTTGGCTGCAATAATAATTTCTAAAGCTATAGTCTTTGCTTTTCAAGGCTTCTTTATGATCAGTTTTCATACTGTAGCTTTATAATACATTTGTTGCGTAACGGAACAATAAAGTATTTTTGTTGTTCTGTAATAAAATAAACCTTTAATTTTACAATGCATTTTTCAGTTTTGAAACATAGTGAACTACTGTAAGAAACAAAAAAGCAAAAGCCATCAATTCAAACGAAATCATGTAGCTGTTGTTTTTGTTGATTTCATTTAAATCGTTTATTTTGAGTTTATTTTTCGCTATATCGATAAATATTTACTCGTTCTTGCCACTTAAGTTCAATTATGTACAAAAAAACAAGGGGCAAAAATTGTCAGTTGAAAGCGAGCTTGTCCACATGATAAAGTTTTGCGAAAAGTAGCATCAGAAACATTTGTAAAGACATGTCATTGTTCGAATTTTTCGGNACAAGGTTTATGACAAAGTGCTCAGTTTTTTTAAAAAACGNACAATCAAATTGATTGATTTCGGCAAAATTCCATTTTTAAATATTCTTGTCTATTTCTCAAAATGTAGGTACTCAAACTNGGGTTGAGAATTTTTTGGCTATAATCGAAAAGTAGGTTTGGTTGTGCAGTAAAATAACCTACATTTCGGGAACTTACTCAGGCCACAAGCATAGACAAAAACAGATTTTACCTGATAAAATAATATAAATGTGAACGGAGTGTAGGCGTGCGTAACCACTAATTTTGACACAAATTTTACTACCATGTGAATTTTATGCTATACCATTGTGAACCTGAGGTGGAGGACAAATTATTATCTTATAAAATTTTTCTTTCCCACGGTAAAAAATTAATCAACTCGAAGCAATCGGTAATAGATTTGCAAGTAGCTATAGATTTTAACACTGGAAGGAGTTTGCAGTTTGAAAGAAATTTGTGAGAGACCACGAACACTGCTCCTTTTTGTCAGAATGCGTTTTGCCAAATGTGACTTCATTCTAATCTGAAGTTGCGATTTTGCAATGCTCGTAAAACTCTTTCGTTTCTGCACAGTGAAAAGCGCTGCTCTTTGATATTTTCGAATACAGACCTGACGAGCGACTGCGTTTTTGTCTTCTGAAAAGCAGTGTTACAGGTGGGTGATAGCGGACGTTTTGATTTAAACGATTTTATTTCTGGTTGATTTGAACCCTTCATGCAAATAAACACAAATAATAAATTTTGGAAGGTGCGTAGATCAAACGAAAGGTGCATAGTGCCTTTCAACACTTGAAGAACGAGGTTTCTCGCAGCTGACTTTATGCGCCTTTACTGACATATCGTGCTTTTTGTCGTTGCAAAAAATTGTTTAAACCATCAAGCAATTATAATACAGAAGCAAACAGCAACCATCCAGATAAACACGCCAGTTCATATTCAGAATTCACTCAACATTCAGTGTTTTGAGAGCTCCGTTTCCAATCAGACCTGTTCATAACAGACCAGCTCATGACAGACCACGGTCATAACAGTATATTTTATAGCAGATGGATTCATAAAGAATTGCGTTCATAACAGATCGGTGATTTAGCTCTAGTGAGAAGACTGTTTATATAATACAAGAATCGCTAGATAGCAGCGCGTGTATTTGGCAATTCATTGCTTCAGCAAAATACGAATTGCAGGTTTATGCCGTGCTGTGAAGCAGCTCGTGGTGATATAACTCTTCACAGTGGACGGATAGTTGCTGGATGGTAATACTGCATTCAAATGCGGCTGGTTTATAACAGGAAGTTTCGTTGAGTGTGATAAGCAATTGCTGGAAGTATGTTTACAAGTGCCCTTTACCAATTTTTTAAATTTAATTGCCTGCACTAGAGTAGATGTTATTTTTGCGTGTTCGCCTAGATTCCTAACCAGTCGTTTACAGCTTGGATGCAAGAATTGTCCGTAAGAAAATATGTGTTTTGTATCTTCTTTATGTACTGTGAGACATCTTAAATAAACAAACCAAATTAACACGACACAAATAACTGATTTTCAGTGCGATGTCCTCTTGCCACAGAGAATCCAGGGCAATTATCTCTTTTGACACTCCCTTAATCTGCCCCTGGACTGGTTATGAACATGGTCAGTTATGAGCGTGGTCTAATTATGAACAGGTCTTTAATTAACGCGGTCTTTTATGAACAGTTCTGTTACGAACGTGCATGGTCTGTCTCCAGTACTCTGTTATGAGTCGTCTCTTGTGAACAAGTCTGTTTTGAATGGCTCACCCTTTAATCCATGTAAAGCTGAGATAGTGTGATCACGACAAAGTGCGACACAGACTGCACAAAAAAACAGGCGCCACCACGATGAGGAACACTAGTTAACGTAATCGAACTGTCTATTAAAAGGTACAGTATGTTGAGATACCATCAGACTTTTCCGGTCTACTGGTGAAATCATGCTCAGCACAAAACAGTAATCATCAACGCGAATCGTTGATGATTACTGTTTTGTGCTAATTTTTTTGCATTGGATTATTGCTGTGTGTTAGTTTTACTTTTAAGTAAACGAAAGTTCATCCAGATTTTAATTTCCATTCCAAGCCAATTTTCCGTTAAAGCAAGTAAAAACCCTCTGCGTTTGGAAACAGCCTTTAAAAATTGATGTGGTTCCAAGTGAGACCGTTGAAAGGCTAATGCAAGAAACTGAATTCCGACACTCAGCAGTCAACATTCGTCAATTCTATTTTCAAGTAAAATGTTACTAATAGCAATGTAAAGTTTTTCAAAAACACTAACCCAGAAACCAAAAACGTACAAACGAGCAGCCGTCAGGCAAGCATGGCGGCTTTGGCGCTACTATATCATGCATGGAACCAACAAACTTTGACGAATAGCTGCATCAGTCTGTCATCTAATTCTATTCTAAACTAAATGTAGCAAACGAAACCATCACCATAAAAAGCAACATTGGGTTTCGCGCCGCTATGCGAGTAAAGGCTATTGTTCCAATAACTAGGCTCATTGCGTAACTTGCCTTTTGTGTTTGCTTTCATTGTTGACCTGTGTTGAGTGTTGGGCATGTCAAGTCACACCTTTTGGCTTTATTTGTCGGCATTCATTGACAAATGATTTAATTTAGGGCTTAATTTAGGTTCGTTCAGAACGTGCCTTCATGTTTCACTTTTGAAGGTAAAGCGTTTGTTACATTTGGCGGTCGACCGCAACCATCACAAAGTTCGTCTTTCATGTGCTGTGCTGACTGGCCTTGACAGTTGGTTTGTTTACCGCTAATCTGACGAATTGACGCTGCAATTTTTAGACCTTGCTCCTGAAAGCTCCGGGAAAACTGCTGAGAAAACAAGTCGTTTACCACGCGCTGCAAAGCAGTTCCGAATAACTGGTTGAAGACGTTTGATACAATGAGTCGAAGCTTGTAACGATAGTACGCTTTTATTAACAACGGTCTGTGTTCGAATTCATTGAAGAAAGCAAACCACAAAATAACAATGACATATAAGCTTTCGTATTCTTGTCCTTTCCTCATGGTTAGGCATGACGTAGTTCATAGTTTACTTGGAGTGTGTACATATTTTCGCTAAGTAGTGCAACAGTTTCATCTGAGGCGATTTAAATCATAAAAGCTTCACTTTCACACCGACATCAGGTGCAAAGCAGCGAACAGCAACGAAAATTTTGACCTCTTCATGGAACGCAGGAACAGCGGTAGGGCAGGGGGGGCAGTAAAAGTGTTGAGGGCAATGAGAACTTTGAAAAATATAAAATGGTCACCAATAATGCTAGTTTCTGTGCAGCAACAAAGTTGACCTCAAAAACTATAACAGAAATTATAGAGAACTATTCTGAAGATTCCGGGCGCGCGAATGGCTGCAATAAATTTGTTTCAAGTCGATCTTGATAAACCATGAAATTATCTATGATACTTTTGTTAAAAAAAGCACCTCCACCCCCGTTGCCCTCTTTTCAAAGGTCAGGGAGAAAAGTCCCCGTCATGTCCCCGCTATCCGGCGTCCCTGCTCTTTTCTTTTCGAAGCATCAATAGTAACGGAAACAAAATTCGTTTTATCTAATTCTTGGCGTAGTTCAGCAGCAATGATCGGGCCAACGCAGTTAACAATCACTGATTCACATTTTGTTCTTGCAATGGCAAATTTAGGTTCAAAATTTTTTAAAACTGGCTTAGAGGTTGCAATCAGAACTTTTAAAAGACTGCCCGTAAATTGTAGCGTGACACACAAAAGTAGCTTGTTTCGCTGCTGAGAGTAGAGACTCATCAGAATGAGCAGTTTTGAAGAAGTGCGTCACATGAGATGACGACATTGTTGCCTCAACAGAAGAGTATTTATGTTTTTTCGTTGCCAAGTGGTTGTCAATATCTGAGTGTCCGCCATGGCTAATTGAAAAAACAGATAATTCTAATTCAACACAATAATTTTCAGACAAAATTTAAATCAAAGTCTGAATAGGAAACTGTTCGACATTGAAAAACTGCATAGGCCTACCAGTTTTTCAGAATGATTAAATAAAATGAGAAAATGATAAATACTTTTTGCAGAAGGAAATGAGTTATAGGCAAATCATTTCTATCCCTCTCTACGTTCGTTTAAAAGGATTTTGTTCACTCGCTGGCCGAGAACATTTAAACACCGGTGAGTAAACTAAATAACTTAAACGTTAATTATTTGAAAATTCCCAAAAAAGCATCGCGGGACGCACAAAATAACCTCGCGGGCCACATGGGCCCGCTTGTTTGAATCTAATACAAAGAAACAAGGAAAAAAAATCATACTGTACATCGCTCTTCAGCAAATTGGCTAAACAGACCGATTACAGCCTGCTAACATTCATGTACGGCTATGCACTGCATAGTATACAGGCTGACGGAATGCGCAACCGAGACTTTTTGTTGACTGACAGGGACGCGGAACAAAGCCTTTGAACCGGAACTATCCCAGCTAAAACGGGACGTATGGTATGCCTACTCATGGTAGAAACATTTACGAATCGAGTTTAACTAAAATCAATGCCACAAACAGAAATGATATTTTTTTTCATAAATATAGCGTTTAGAAACCTTTACAAATTTTCAACTCTTCACCTCGCGCCTACTGAGGATAGGCACAAAACTACAATGGTTATTGCAGGACCAGGTCATTGATGCCGTCAAGGTAAACCGGTATGGGAGTCGATTTTTTGAAAATGGTAAAACTCCATCAGCATGTGCTTCTTATTTGAATGTTCAGGGACTGTGGATTTAACAAAAGAGAAATTGAGACAAACGTGACGAAAAAAGTTTTGTTTTGTTTCATAATGGCTTTTATTTTTCGTAAAACTTTGATTTATTCAAAAGTTACACGCAATGAAAAGTCAAATTTCGCCGTTGATTTAATCATGATGTAATAGTATCGTCATCTTTCAGAGCTTGATTTCATTGACACCCGCAACAGCGATGCGTCATCTCGCGAGAATTCCTCGTATTCATGCTTGCACGAGCAAGGAATTCCATTCATAGAACACATTCTTTGTTACGTGGAACCTTTGTAACTGTTTCCAGGTCAACCAACCTCGCCGAAACCGCAGTTGACCCGTAAACGACTTGTGGCTTACATCAGCGTGCGAGGAATTTCAGTGGTTTTAGAAATAGCTTCACTTTTTTCTCATTTTTTAAGCAAACCATTTCTGACTTTATCCAAAAATGATTTTGCTGCTTTGTTTATGACAAGTTTAATGCAACAAATGTCAAAACCACGGTTAGTGCCAACGTAACACAATGGCAACACTGCGTTACTCTGGTGGTTTCACAGCGATTCACTGCCCTCGGCAAATAGTTATTCTCTCAAGAATTAATATTTCAGTGAAAAGCAGCTATCCTAATCGCAGTGGTAGTAAATGCAGCTTATCGTCATTGTTTACTTTGCCACATGTTTGAAGTTGTGCGAATCACAAATGCAAACAGTGGGATTTGAAAATTACGGCTGTGTTACGCAACTCTTAAATTACGTCAAAGCGCATTAATGCGCAGAATCAGCTACGAGCTTACAAGGGAGAAAGGGTCGTTTTGGTTCTATCTGCGAAAGAAACTTGTGTTGAATTTCACACTCTCACTTCTTTTTCTACTATGTTTCTCAACCTGTGGGCTATAGCGCATTTTTCGAGTGGGCCACGGAGTTAGGACAAAAATATCTTAGAATACAGTTATCTCGACATAATCACTACAACGTGGGAGCACATTGATTGTGTTCAGCAACAAGATTCTCACTGAATTGCATACAGGAATAAATTCGTTAATTTAGAATAATGTGTTTGTTGATGCGTTTGAAAGCATAGCCAATGCTAACAAGGTAGTGGGCCATGTAGTTTTTGCCAAAAGTTACTTGGGTCACGTAAGTAAAAAGGTTGACAAGCACTGTTTTTCTAGGTGGGAACGCGTGCTAAATACCTTGCCAGAGTTTGGAGAGTTTATGTTAAAGCTGACCTGTTTGGCAGTACACAAAAACAAAGAAATCAAAAAGAACTAGAACTACTTCATCGCGAGCTTTCCAAGTAAACGAGCATGAACAAAGCATGATTAGATTACGTTTCAACGAAAGACGGAAACGGAAACAGAAAACTTTGGCCGCAAACAACGCGTTGCGTCAAAGGTGGCCTTCTTTGCCCCAGATCTGTTGTTTTTCAGTTTCTATGAACGTGAGAAACCAATACCTCTCAACGCTTCGCTAAAACCTTTGGAGACCCTGATGGTTTGTCACTGCAGCACCACAAACCCACTATTTTGGCGGCAACTCATGAGCCGGTTGCAGTGGTGCAGAGAGACAACTGGGATTATGATGTATTCCTTGTCAACATAAAAGATGAACCTTTGCATTTGAAGTTCACATCACATGAACGCGAAAGTGGCATCACACATGTTGTATCACATCGTGACGTCAACGTATGTGCAAGAATTGCGTCACAGGATGCGCTGTGTAGTATTTTTCCAACAAAACCTAAGATTTTTATGTGGATACTCCAGACAGTGTATTATGACCAAAAGGATGGGTTTGTGTCGTTGTAGTGACGCACCCAGCTGGATGTCGTGGGAAAATTTTGTTCTGCAGCACTTGAACAAATGTTTTTTGTTTATCACATCTCACAGCAAATAGCACCTATATTAAAATCTCATCAAACCATTCAACAACCTTATGCTGGGAAAAATAAAGTAGTTTGGTTGATATAAGATAGCGAAGTAACCTTCACTATAAGCGCTCAACCAGTTTCAAGTGTTGCTAAATATATTTTCAGGAGTTCTAGCCCAGTAAAGATTTACGTCATTATTTAGTTTACAAAATTTCCAGTGATATGCAAAAGTGAGAAGATGAAGGTGTAGACCCTGGACGGATTGATTTTTTGTCTGTTGCCTTTTTTCCACCTGACCACTTATGATATGTCATAAGCTTTATCCGTCCAGCGTTGCTTGCGACCCACGCACCTCATTCGCTTTTATGCTATAAAATTTTCTATGTTTCATGTTCCGTGCAAGCTGGGAACAACTAATGAATAAGGGAACCAATGAGTGGGGAGGAACTAATGCCGAGGAACCAATGAGCTTTGCGAGTGCAAGTCTCCTCGACTTTTTCATAACATTAGTTAACTGCTCAGCGATTTCCCTCTTCACGCCTACACTTCCCCTCAGCAATTCATCCTGTGCTTGCCAGCACCATGCGAATTTCTCCTGCTTTTGCCAACAGTAAGTAAATTTGCCAACAAGGTCATCCGGAATTTATGGTTCAACTCATAAAATAGAAAGTTTTTGCAGATATCGATATGAGACAAAGCACTAGAAACACATATCTAAGCCTGTTTTTGTTTTTTTGCTTTTTTCTAAAGAAAAACAAATTGTGATTACTCACTGCACCTAAAAGTACACAGCGCGCTCAATATTAAAAGGTTTTCAGTAAAAGTTTTTTCGAAGATTTATTGCGTTAAATAGTCATTAATATACTCGTACAACAGGTAAACGGTGTGGCACAGTTTAAAAATATTGATAAAGCACTCTATCTTGTTTGTGGAAGCGCCTTATTCAGAACAAAGGATATTGCGAAGCTCTATTTGAATTAATGTTATATTTAGCTGAGGGTTACCTGAAAAAACTCAAGTTTAAGCCCGGTTATAAACTGAAGTAGCAAAGCACAAAAAGGAAGAAGTTGCGCTAGCAACAATTTAGAAATTTTCTAGGGTGCTGTTTGCATACTGACTGGTTTCACGTTTCGGTTCCTATCGTTATCACAAATGCATTATTTCACTTCTTTCACAGGGAAGTCCGTTTTATTGCTTGGAAACTACCAGCACCAACAATCGATTTCATTTCCGCGTGAATTACCTTGCATTGGTAAACCACTTATCGGGAGATCACCTTCAGGATAACAGTGTTGTGAAACTGTGACTTGACGCAAGGTTTGGAGTGTTGTGAAACTGTGACTTGACGCAAGGTTTGGATTTGCGCAATAAAAATTGAAATTTCGCAAAGTATGCCTGTGCTGGTCAACTGCAGTTCCAAGTTTTCATCAACACAAACCTGTGAAATCTCGCGAAACAAACTGTTCGTTTCCAGTCTTTGAAAATGCAATGTGCCTCTTAAGCACTGTAGTAATCAAATCAATGTCTATGCTGAATAAAAATAAAACAAATTTCCTCAAATATTCTACATGATACAAAAATGGATCCTATTAAACATGGAAATTAACAAAACTTGCACATGGAACATTCTGTCTAGACTTGCATTTCAATAGTTTGAGCAACAGTAGTTGAAAGAGCTTCAACATCAAACCAACCATAAACCAGGTGCAGAACAAAAGTAAATAATGTCAAACAAAAAGATTATGTAAATAAACAGAAAAATAACTTGCAAAAAGTAAAAATGATAACATAAACACAAGATGATAATTTGTTTCTAGAAAGATAGCTGAGTGCGCATACCAAAGCTGATAAAATCAAACATACACTTTGAGTGAGGCTTGCAATCACTGATTTCTTATTTTTAGTGGAATCTTTGCAGGAGACAACCTCCCGAACAGCTTTTTCATAACTGCTACTTTAATCAAAAATTTTCGAAGACGTACTGCGATGAAAAGAAAGCATTAACGTCTTTTTTAAAGAGAGAAACGACAGTTCAACCATGAGGTGATTGTGACATGTTGTAAGTGCTCAGCGCGTAATGCATAGGTAGGCATTTAAAAATAGAAGGGCTATACAGTACTTAAAAAATATGTGTAGGCCTATATATATTGTATGTGCGTATAAGATGAAAGCAGCCTGAGAGGACTAAATAAAATATAAATACTACAATGTCGAAAATCTAGCAGATGTTTTTTGCACGTCTAAAGTTTTGCTTATTTTTTCGTCACATCACGCCACATAGATTGTTTTGCATCACAACGAGGTTTGCGAGAAATTGAAATCGAACAATTGCAAAAGCATAATCATAACGAAGTAGAAAAGTATGACTGATCAACTGTAATAAACGGTTGCTGCATAGAAAAATAGAATTCCGAGAAAAGACCAGATAGGAGAAACAGGGTGAAAAATATGCAATATGTCTTAAGCCAAGGAAATGTTTCCCGATAAGTGTGCCATGGGTCAGATTTGAAAGGAACACCGCAGCTATTTAAAAAAAATTATTTGCAATATGACATGTGTTTGAAAAACAAAGAAAGCTTCTAGTCGGTCACAACATGATATTTTACTGATTTGGAATAAGTCGCTGCTTCAAGATACCGTGTGAACTTACTTTTACGCATAGTGTTAAAATGAAGCAACTAATCCTCAGCGCACGAGGTAGAGAACCATTCTATCAGTATGCAGTTTGAAGTACGTAAGAAACAAAGCTGCGAAGTACTGTGTTAGACGATACGTATTTAACCATTTATGGAAGAGATAAGCTCGAAACGTTCGAACTCTCATTTGTAACAACATCGCTAATTTGTTTCACAAAGAACTAGAAACGTTTACAGCAGCATGTCACCTGACTTGTTAACGCAGCACAGGTTTACTGTGCTTTTCCCGCACACCCAAACACTTTTGCGAAATATGAGGGATTTTAAAGGAAAGAAAAAATATTTGTTGACATAAAGAACGTTTTGATTGAGTATTTCTTCACCTAACCAAGAAATGTCACAAAGTTTGGGCAAAGGTTAGCACAAACTTTCTAAAAGTGCTAAGCTGTAAAAGAGGTAAAAAACAATTTCACTAAACCAAATAGGAATGGATTGTTTCTTGAATGTTTCCGTTACATAGTGGACACAGTGAACTCTCTCTGGCACAATCGCTGCAAAGAGCCAAATGTCCACAAGGCAACAATACAACTGAAGCCTTGGACCGAAAGCATTTTTTGCACAAGCTCATGTGCTTGAGACTTCGAAGTTCCTGTTTCCAGTATTCGTTTTGCAAAGAACTGGACGAAGGGTTGGCTGAGGCAGATGTAGATGGAACATGTTCATTTGAGGTCTCAGTGTTGAATACAGAGGATGAATGGTTTGTTTTTTGTGCAGCAAGAACTTTTTCAACTAAGCTGGCAAAGCTCGGAAAAGTTGTGCTATGTTCTTCAAATTGTCTTCAAACAAAAATTTTGGGATGAATTTCAACATATTGTGACAATCGTTTTGTTTCGGTTTGAAATAAAAAGAGATAGAAGTAAGAAACAGAATAAATTAATAGTTGGCAAAACATACATTGTCCAAATAACAGTAAAAGGCAATAGATTCCTTTAAAGTTTTTACCGATAAACACAAAAAGCTACCTAAGCATTGCGCAACGAATTTCTTCAGCACTGAACCCCATCAACCTTGCATCTGCCACAAAAGAAGAAGTTTCCATTTCTTCATCCACTTTTCTTTCCAAATCTCTTTGTGTCTCCCTTGGATCGAGAATTTGCGGAAACTGATTTAAAGAAGTGGGAAACCTGACGAATTGCACATAAACGTTTGCTGACGCAGCATTTAAGACGAGAGCAATTTTCTAAAGGAAAATACGCCGAACTAAACAGACACTTTTCACAGATAATAAATATCACTACTATTGGCAAGAGCCGGAATATGATCTTCGTTGAAATTTTTCTGTAGTTTGAAACTCAGAAACCGGAATAAATAAATAAAAAGGAACGTTATTTTGCTGTTTTTCGTGACGGTGAATAAATAGGTGCTATACCATCATAATCATCATGGCCTGTCTCGCCGAGAGCCGCGATTGGGGTGACACCGTTCGCAATCATCAGTGTAGCATTAAGTGAAACCATGTGCTGCAGTATCATGTGCACCTGATGCCTGAAGACACTCGAGGTGAAGTTGTTGCCAGAGAACTGGCGGGATTTACTGGCGCTGGTCGGTCCAAGTTGGGAAACATGTCCACTACATTTGCAACAAACTCAGGTCCCTTTTTCTGAAGAAGATATTCACATCTGCAAGGCAAGCATGTTAAATATTAGAAAAAGTGGAAAACCATTTTTTTATAAATGAAAGCACAGAGCCTCTTCTTTGTGTTCCACAACCATTTGACAGTGCAGAAGATTGTTTCTTCCTAGTTGCTAACCCTTTTATGAGAGTAGAAGGCTACAACTAACTTTTGGTCAAGATTAACAATTCTTATCTCGGCATAAACTTTGTTTCCACCTCATTCCACTTACGTAGGAAACCACTTTGCATGTTCGAACCATGGATCATCAAATCTGTCCCAATTCTGCAATCCTCCGTTGCAATACCAGCATTTTACTCTGTCTCTCTCACCTGGATACATACGGTACAGTCAGAGTTTCGGCAAAAATTAATATTTCTTTGTCATGTATTTCACTATAATTCGTAAGTTCTCTCTGCATCAAGCTCTGATTTCAAGAATCCTACCTAAATAATAAAGTCCAGCTTGAGCCATTCTTTCCGCTGTAGCTGCGATTCGATGAGCTGGCCATTCATCTGATCTATCTCTGAATGTTTGCAAACGAGCTGCTTCACTTTGCATGTGAGGATTGACAGAGTTTGAACAAGGAAAGATTTGAGCAAGTTGTTCAAAAACAGTTGATGTTGTAGCAGTGCCTAGGCGCGTGTTAGTTGCAGTTTGCTCAGAAGACGGCGCAACATTTTTGGATGTCGAAACAGCTGGATCAGAAACATCTCCAAGATTTTCAGAAGCACTAGCAGTCAAGGTGCGCGAAGGTACTAAAAGTACTGGTCCGGACGAGCGAGAAAAAGATGAAGAGACGCGAGCAGACGTATTCTGATGGTGCAGGTTGGAGAATGTTCTACCTGAAAAAAACGTCACTGTCGTTTATCGCCAACTCACGTTGAATTGACATATATTTGTACTCAGCTAACGTATTCTTGACGAGGCAACCGGAAACATTCCTCTATGTTACTCTTTGGTGAGCTAAGTTCTTGAAGTTTGCTGAATTGGGAAAACACTGTACTTCGTTTTTGAAGTTGGGGTTAATTAATAATCTGTATTGGAACATCCATATGCTAGCGTTTCATGAATTCTTTTGTTTTGTAGTTATTGCTCATTGAACGAGTCAATTTTAATGTATGTTCTTCTGCACTTATACAAATTTTGTTTTTATATTTTTGTTTTTACACATTAGCTTATGCTACTAATTTGTTTTGCAATCCACTTTGTGTAAATTTCGTTAATGATTTTACCACGACCAATAATTTTAACTCGTGCTGGAGTATAAGTTAATTTACTCATGTTGTACCCTGGTGAAGTGAATCTGTTGTCAAAATTTGTTTTGTTGGCCTGACAGAAAGTGTGGCAGTTTCTTTAATTGCGAAAAGATTACTAATCAACTCTAGTGAGCTAAACTGCTGTCAGTTACCCAGCTGGTGGTGTCCAGTTTAAAGCTTGGCCAAAGTGGCAAGATTTAAAAATTGAAACTTTGAACCCTTTATCAATTCGTTTGATCATATCCAGAAGCTGAATGTTATCTACAAGCTTGGGTGCGGCTGCACTGAGCAATATCTTGTTTTTCACGCAGCGTTTCAAAAATTAAAGAAATACACTAATGGAAATTGTATCAGCAAGAAAACAAGAACATGCAAGTTCACAACACGTACTGATTGGCACATTGCAATCGTCTGAACCGCGAATGAACTGGCAATCCAATTTGTGCCAGCGAGATGAAAGAGGATCGTCCCCAATGCACCAACTTTCCACTGCCTGTGCGCAGCTGTGAAATATTATAAATCCGTTGAATTAAAATTGTAGTGCATGCTTGTTTTAGAAACTAACAAATATTGTTTAAAGCTGAAACTTGCAGCCAAAATTTTTAGAAACGTTTGCTAAACTTTTGATGAAAGTGGTTGCAGCTGATGAGTAGGTCTAACAAGATAAAGTGGAGTAAAGTTACAAAAAACAGAAATGTCATACTATCGAAACTGAAAATATTACTTGCAAGAGTAGTGTTGTAATGATGCACAAGAAGAACTGTTACAAAAACGAAAGCATCTAGAAAAGGGTTGCCTACCTAAAACATTTTACGCGATCTCTGAACCCTGTGTAATAAAAGCCTCCAGCAGCTAACTGACATGGATTTGCAGGGGAATATTCCGGAAATTTCTGGAAAGTTGTCAGACGATAAAGTTCCCGTTCCGGTTCGCCTGAAATGAATAAACCCTTTTGTGCAGTGATCTGAATGAAATATTTGCAAAATTATATCTTATCCAAAATTTTCTGAGGAATAGATTGCACTCGTTTTTTTCAATGCACGCGTTGCTCGTAAACGTTACTTCCAAATGTAACCCTAAATTAAATTCACGTGCAAAATGTCCAACATTCAACATGGTATCTATTCTAATAACGAAGTTACTCCACAGTTTGTTTGCACAACAATCGGTCAGATCACAGGTAAGTTTACCATTTTGAATTAAATAAGAGCATTCGAAAAATGCTGAAAACATGAAAGCGATGAAAAATTATATTTCGATGAGAAAAAAGAAGCCATCGTCCTACTATTGCCGTTTGCGTTACACAAAGTAAAATACCGATGAAATATGATGATCTTAACCGTGTTTAACATGACAGAAACAATTTTCAAATCGATGGTTTTGAAACAGCAATTTTCTATGCAAGTTTTCTATTCTTCTCACCTGGTGGAATGTAAATGCTGTGTTGTCCTGGTTGGTCTCTGGCGCAAGAAGTAATTCTTCCGTCAGAAACGACATGACTGATGCTCATAAGTTTGCTGATTTACGTGTTCTGTTCACTCTAAAAGGTGTTAGTCAGTTTTGTTACTTTTAAAAGAAAGTTACTGCACAAAAATCCAAAATTTTGATATTTTTCCGCTATTAGGTTTTGTCTTACTCAGTATCGTTGTAGTTTAACAGTATGATTTCAACTTTTCTTTAAAAGGCCCAGATCCTCCACAAAAAACATCTATTACTTCGATTACAGCTCTGCTTGTTTCAGACTTCACACTTTATCCTTTTCTAAAACATCTTTGACTTGTGACGCCGGGCTATTTGTGACCGACACGCCTGACGCTTTTGAACGTTTTGTTTGACTGGCAACGTTATATATAGTTGGAAAAAAGTTCTCCTTTTCTCTCTCTCAGCGTTTTCAAATCGTTCTCCTTACCCTTTTACATTCGCGAGTTGTCTTGATATGTGGGTCAGTCACGCGTAATTTTGTCACGTGTTTAGCACATGCCTCAGTGTTTGTAGTTACAGGTTGTGATAACACAGAACTTTTATTAAACGTTTTAACTTTTTTCAACATAAATGACGTAATGAGCAGTTTTAGATTTAAAGCTGCAATTGCTGATTCATGTCTTTAGAATCATGCGGTATTTTCAGTCGTTTGAAGATTTCTTTTAAAATTTTGATAAATTTTACTCGATCGGTTTCTAAATTTTGCGTTTTTTCATAATGCTTGCAGTTCAGCAGCCTAACTAGGTAGATATCCTTTCGATGTGACGCTTACACTGGCTATCTGCCGCAACAACGAAGCAAATCTTCATAACATGACTATACGCTGAAACCACATTCTAGATTTCTTAGTCATAGGTTTTCACAAGTGATATGTACGTTGTACGAAGGTGATTCGATTATATCATTGCGAAACGGATGAAGGTGAAACGCTCTAGTTTGTTCCGTATGTTTCAGCTTTATTCTTCCTAAGTAGTTGAAGATGTGCGCACACCCCAAACTTCTTTTTATACAACAGATGCGAAAAGACACACAAAAAGGGTGGGTACACTACACACCCGGTTGCCGAGGGCGTCTATCAGCAGAAATTTCTGAGGCTGCAGCCTACGTGGAATCTCCCGGCGATCTGAGATGTCGCGAACTGTAAGCAAAATGCATTAAGCACAACACAAATTAAAATGTGGTAGGGATCTTTCGAATTCCGTTACAAATCTTTTGACTATGTCAGGAACGCATTGGTTCAGGTAAGCCAGGAAATGTTTGAAGTAATTCAACTTTTCAGAAAGTATAGTATACACCACAGTATTAGCCATTAAACCGATTTTTCCAAAGAGACAGAAAGTTTTGTAAGACAGTGTAGAGAAAACACTTTCAATAAAGTGTAATTTCAGTTCCTTTTTTTAGTACCAATTCGTTTTAACACCACGAAACTGTTCCATTTTTAGCATTCAATTATTTAACAACGTTGCCTTTTATGGCACGGTAATTTCATTGTTTATTCAGTTCACTCAGAGGCGAATTTTCATTTTCGGAGCTCTAGGCTATTTTAAATTGGGTGCCTTCTGGAAGGATTGCGACGAGTGTTGTCATACAAATTAGCAATACACGTGCTCGTTACATTCACTGGACAAGTTGTTCCAATTCACAGCCATTATTACTTTATTCTGAATTCCCTCGATATCAGGAACAAAAACGGTCGTAATGAAACTTACGAAAAAGCCAGCGGTGACCTTATCTGACAACACCCCCTATTCAGGGGCGGATCCAGCAAGTAAGGTTAAGGGGGGGGAGCGATTTCAGTAATATTTGGTAGTTAAGTCTAGTTATGGGCTCACTATTGCAAGAGAGATGAAGTATACTTCACAACATTGCTGTGACAAAACAGTGCACAGAAATATGGCCTTATATCGCGAATGCAGTCTTCCGATTGGTACAAAATCATGTTGAATGAAGTTACTTTCGTAGGTTTCATGGGGGCCATTGCCCCCCCTGGATCCGCCCCTGCTCCTATAACATATTTATTGAGTTCCCTGTGCAACTGCACGGTTTGCACGTGTCAAGAACTGGCTCTGAGTAAAGCACCTGTACTTNTTACGACACCTAACAGCCTGTTACATAGCGATCGACGGGGCTTTTTGTCTTTCTAGCAAAAGCATGTTCAAAATACANATTTGTCGAGAGTATGAACGCGATGTTTTGCACATGATGAAAGAGGCACTTTATACTTACTGAAATATCTTACAATGCTCAGATATCCAGCTTCACATAACCAAATAAAGCCACAGAAGTTCATTTTTCTTCTGAAGCAACGCATACCCATGCTAAAATGAAGTTGCTCAGCAAACAGCAAAGATAGCGTCGCTTTTATTTTCGACATTTGCTATTCGACAGTTCGTGGAAGTCTGCGCGTATAATTTCCGGTTATTCTCAAGTAACGTGTGATTTATCAGCTTACTTTTGTTAACTACAAACAAGGTCTCGCCGTAGTCACATCATACGCGTGAGATACATTGCGAAAGACCCAGACGATGAAGTGGGACAAGGGCGGCTCTATAACAACATAATATGTTGAATGTTAAGTTATTTGACATAGATTGTATGGACAAGCCACATATTGGCAACAATGGCTGCTGAATCATGCGACCTCCTGTCATCACTAATTCCCGATTGTAGCTTTTCATGCTGTTCAGTGATTCCACAGATTGTATAGAAACATGGTGTAATAATGTATGATGCAATGTGTTCAACCCATTTTGACCAACCAACCAACAAACCACCTGGAAGGAAAGGATATGGTAACATGCTATACATAGTATGTTGCTATATTTTCTAAAAATTTTTGATGACATATTTCTGGTTATTTTTATCGTATCATCTTCGAACCAGACAAACAAAACATGGAGGTAAAAGTTTCAAAAATGAGCTATGGATCTACACCAGTCGTTAGAAGTTTTGTTGGGAGAAAACCTTGTAGCATTGTAGGTGACTTGTTACAAAGCACAACGTGTCACTTTTCAAGTCTCTTAGCTCTTGTGTTGTTTCGGCATCATCTGTTGAAACTAAATCCAACTGTAAAAATTTACAATGTTGTTTCAAAGAAGTTAGATCTTTGTAATCGCTTTAATACGCCTTTAATGATACAAACATCATATACATAGCTGCATCATGATTTTTGTTACGTTTCACTCATTTATATACTGTAATCTTAATTATTTCTTGCCATTCTGTTCTTTTCCTTATACACCTTTCTTATCCTCCGTTGTGTGTTTGTCCTGTTCGCTTGTTGATCAGATGCGACGGTAGGCACATTCAGGCCTTGGCCTGTCGCCCATCGTTGGTAAACAACAACTTGGTGTGATAAAATTTTTATACACATATTTCCTGCAACAAAGTAAAATCGGGGTTTCAGTTGTAGACAATAATTTTAAAACTGAAAACACATAAAATAAATTGCTTAATCAGTCGCAGCTTTCCAACTTATCCTTTTTCATTACAAATAAGACAAGAACCACCTTTCTACAAAACCATTATAACAACCCAACAGTTTGTAGAATACAGTGAAAAAGATTCTGTTGCAAGTTAAATTGCAGTTGTTGTGGATGTTAAGCAGGGGGGCAAGTGGGGCGCATTTCCTCGAGCGCCGAATCACTGCAGGGGACGCCGATAAGTCCCAACAATGTCACAAGAACTTTTTTCAATACAGTAAATTTGCTTCCGAAAGACTTCAAGTTCGAACATGGGACGCCAAACTTGCTTCTTGCCCCGGGCGCCATCTAACCTCGTTCCACCCCTGCAACAAACATCACATGGTATGACGTAGCAGTCATGAGTTAACGAGTTTCAAATAATCCGCTTACGTAATGCCGTCGCTTCTGAGGCTGCGATCTGCGATGCGGAAAGAAGTGAGCGGCCTTTCACGAAAGGAGCGCCATCTTTTGTCTCTTTTATTTACCACCACGATGTGTACTCGCATAACCATTTTCTCCACAACGAAGACGTCATGCACCTATGGCCGCTGTGAGAGCTCTCCACTGGAGTTCACTTCAAAATTTTCCAGTGGTTTTGGAGCGGCACGCTCAATTGGAAAACTTTTGTATTTTTCCAAACATGAGAAAGCGATCGTGGTCAGGATTCTATTTCAAAAAGTTGTAGGACTGACGAAGCGTAGTATCACGTGAGATCGATTTCCTATTAAAAATTAATTGATTGATTCAAACTCTTCACCTGTGTGGAAACAACTTACTTGAATACAGCAGATATGTGCAAGTTTGAATCATCGCAAAAAGATGAAAGCAGAGTCCAGTCGGATAATTCCTCGAAAGCTTACAGCAAAACTAGAGATTTTAATCGTGGTCAGAAGGTGACAATTTTTCACTGTTCTTTTTTTTAATAGGCCATATTTACTCATTGAAATAAGCGAAAGCAGGCCACAGCATCAAGCAGATTAATTATTTGTCTGCAAGAGTAAAATATTTCTATGAAATTCAAACCAAGTTTCTTCGCTCCCAAAATGTTTTGCTCGTCGCTGCACCAGCAGTTTGATATATTCCTTGTTCATATCATTCCTTCACGCCAGGCCTGCACAACATACGGCCCGCGAAAGCTTTTCTTGCGGCTCGCGAGAAGCTTTCTCAATTGTAGAAAATGTTGCAAAAGCTCGACCTCGAGTAAGTAATTGTCATTCTAGAATTTCTTAAATACTACAAAAAAATCTTTACATCGAAATGAAATAGACTTCTGTGGCCCGCGGCAAATTTATGTTGATAATAATTTGGCCCTTCGAGCTTTCTGAGTTGTGCAGGCCTGTTTTACGCTATTGTCACACCTAAACTTCCTTGCAATAACTCTGCACTTTCTTGATAGTCATTGCGTAAGTGTGCCACCAAGGGATGTGAAGGATTTCACTCAGCTCAATTCATTATCACTCCACAAGTCTAGCAACCTCTAAAAACATGTTTTTACCTAGAGTTAACTCTACCTCGGGAAATTGTTCTCTTAAATTTATTGGTCCGAAAGTATGGTCTTCAATACCGGACGATGTTAAAGTTTCAACCACCTTTACCTTCAAATGGAAGTTTAAGAAACACCTCCTACATAAAGAAAATTCCCAATTATGAATTTTAGCAACACTTCACTTGTCCAGAACAAAATACTGTGTATTCTAGTATTCTGTAACTCTGTTTATTTTTTGCGCATATTTACTTTTTCGTATTTTCTGCGTGCACATTCTATGCTTTTCGGCATGAAAGTACACTTTTTCTTTTTTTCTGTTTTGCTTTGTTTGTCTTTTGTACCTCATTAATTAGCTTTTGTAACTTTTTACTTTTTTATTATTATTTTTTAATTTTTTTTTATTGCTAAAAATATTCTAACCACTCCAAATTCCTTCACTTAAATTCGATCCACTCATCTATGTACATGGGCATGCGCTTTCAGCTGTACATTTTCTCCACCGTGTTCTGCGTTCATTCGTTTTTCGTTTTTCTTTTCATTATGCTTATTTGATCCCCAACTGTTGTTTCTCAACACTTGTCAAAAAGTGATAAACGGGGTTTGTTGACCAGATGACTGCCACGGTTTTTCGCCAATCCTATATATATGACACAGTGCCCCTCTTTGTTTACACTGATCAGCTATTGTGCCATTGTGTTTTCATTTACTCTAATGTTCGCTAACAGTGGCGTGCAGAGGTCTGATGATGCCCGGGACGACTGCTTGATTGGATGCCCCCTACCAAATTCTGGTACTGAGCAGTGGCGTATGGTGGTCATTGTTACTGGATATACTCTGTTTGTGACGTCACAATATGACGTCATATTCAGGCTTACAACCAACGTTTTGGCGAAGTTTACTGACACAACATGCATATTTAGCGACGCCGGAGCAGCGGTAGGGCAGGGGGAGCAGTAAAACAGTTTAGGGCAATGGAAACTTATAAAAAACAAACAAATCGTTACTTATAATGTTCTTTCTGTTCATCAACAATGTTGACCTCAAAAATAATAACAGAAATCATAGAAAATCATTCTGAATTTTCTGGGTGTTCGAAAAGCTGCAATGACTATGTCTTAAGTGGATATTGATGAATTACGAAATTGCCTATGATACTGTTATGAAAAGCAGTGGTGGTGGGGGTGTGGGTGGTGCAAGCACAGCCCCAAAAGTTTTGATTTGCTGAAAATCTGGGCAAAATCTCTGAACACCCGCGTAAAAATGACGCCCAACGTTGCTTGACTCCAAAAACTGGCGCCCAAGGTTTGTAGAAAAATACATGAAGACTTTTTTGGAGGTCACACCAAAAAAGGTCTTAATGATCTCTGTGGGAGAGAATTTGTAGGCAAAAGTTGCACAAAAAATTTTCGGGGAGTTTGGGGAAATTCGGGCAAATATCCTTTGCATCTCCAAAACTTTGCCTGCTCCTAAACCTATGATGAAAAGGCCACCCCGCCGCCGTTGCTTCCCTTTTGAAAGCACAGAGGGATGAATGCCCCCACCATGCCTCAATCTTCCGGCGTCCCTGTGCATATTATTCTACACGCACTCTCTTTACTCGTTGTTGTAGGCTGCAATTTGTCACTGTGATGAACATAAATTATCAGCGGCATCCTAAGACAGCAGTTCATAACTGCAAAAAAACGCGTTAAAAACAGGGGAGTAGAACACACCCAGTGCTACTTCAGCGCAGTTCACAACTGTAAAAATACAAGACTGCGCGAATGTCTCGGCAAATTGCAGCGATCAGAAGGTGTGCGGCTGGGATGATGGGCACCTGGGTTTGACAGTTTGAAACTTGTCAAATACACAAGAATTGAGAATATGCATAAAGTGCGCAAGAAAATTTTCGTTTTTTATTATGTGGCTGTTATATGTACAATTACTAATTTGAAAGAACAGATACGGTGTTGATGTAATCTTCAGTGTTGATGTAATTGGACCCAACCAAACAATTAGCCATTTCAAAAATCCCACTTACAAAGAAACAATAAAACCCACCAAAATCCCGCTCTTAACTTTTCCTTTGAAAATTGTACTATGAAGTAATAAGTAAAATAAACAGCATACTCTATGTCAGGGGTGGTCAATTAATATGTCTCGGGGGCCACTTTGAGAAGGTCGCTTTTAGTGGAGGGCCACACCTTCCAATGGAAATAAAAGCAAGCCCGTAGTAGTAGCAGCAAGTCTTGTTTCAAGTAACTTCAACGCTAACATTTGCTGTGAAATGTTGGAAGAAATATCAGGATAAGTTGGAGGAATGTAGGTTTGAAGATCTTTTCTGAATGCTT
>JGI24159J19872_10001320_pt1 | contig 26875 bp, 11 predicted proteins | sample Ectturendosymbi4_FD_19872 | JGI IMG/M metagenome (IMG submission 19872)
GTCCTGTCTCTTGAATTGGCTTTGTTTTTTAGGAGAATTCGTAGTGTTCAGATGCATAAGTGATTATCGCAGGGCGATAATCACTTGTAAAACCCGGCTGGAAGAGGAATACATGTTGTATTAGCCCATGTGGTGGGACCTTCATACAAACTAACCAGTAGAGGTTGAAGGTTATATTCAGAATAAAAAAAAGCAATAGCCTTTTCAAAATATGCTTTAATCCATGTACGAAATAACAAGGTATTAACGCTGGTTTATTATCACTCTCAAATTCCCGACGGTCGACAGATCAAATTAAGAATGTAATCAGTAATATAAGTTGTCTTGAACGTTTAGTTCTGAATCCTAAATGTGAAAGGATTTTACCATTTAAGGACCTGAGTAACGACACATTCTTAATTCAAAGTTAAGACTTTCAACTTTATCCCAAGCGACAAAAAACTGTCTTGATTTCCTGTATGTTTGCCAAAAAAGAAACGATTTTTCAAAGCTGGTAGTATTTCATACTGCGACTTTTTAGGACAGGGATAAAATCAAAAGAAGTGATTGATGATTTTCATTCATACTTGCATGCAAGTCTGCACTTGAAAAAGGCGCAAAGATGTATATCTCGCAGGAATGCGGTTGCGATTCTCAGCAGCTGATGAGACTAGATCAGCGGCACGATTTATTTTTAAAACATGAACTGCAAACTGTTGTAGATACTTTGTTGTAGATATATTCTCACATAGAATTTCGTACTAAAACGGTTTTGCTAATTTTTGCATGAACAAGCATGGTTTCAACATTAATAAATAAACACCCCGTGCAGGCTTCAGCAACCTGTCACGAATACAAAAGCCTACCTTATTCATCTATCACCACCGACGGGAAAATAGATCAACAGCCGTACAACACGTATTTAACACCTCAACTTCATGGAGATGATAGTGAAGCAGGTCACATCAACGCATCTGTTCCAAGGAAGAAACAGCGACGGTAATAGTTCTGATATGGATAGCATAAATATTTAACTGATGAATTGCAGAATTATGCATTTATCAAGCATATTTTTTTCGCATTTGCAAAATCGAATAGTCAACATTTCTTCGGTTGAAAAATAAACTTGCACGAAATTACTTTCAAAGCTTCAACTTAACGCATATTACTACTGTTCATGACCGTTTGATAATTGATAAAATCGCTTAGGCCCAAGCTTGGGGTGTACGATGTCCAAGATACTAGATTTTTAAATCTTTTTAAATGCACTGCAAACAACCAGTTTAAACCAGGGGTCAAAAACTTTTTTGCAAAAGAGCCATTCTGTTTCATCCTCCAGCACATACAACCGGCGAGGAGCCACAAAATGTTGATGCCGTTTTATTTTTCATGCGACTTCACAAGGACATAGGCTAAATTGTAATCAACTCAATTCTCATATTAATCAGGTGCCAATTAAAAGTTCATGTTTTGTGAAATCCAGAGAGTCACCTTGAGAGGATCTAAAGAGCCGCGTGTAACTCCGGAGCTGCAGGTTGCCGATCCCTGGGTTAAACAAAAGACAATGACTTTTTCACCGCACACACTTCTGCGTTCTGACAAAGGGTACACTTTGTTTTTCAGCACAAGAACAACGTTCAATAGCGGTCAGTTGGCAGCGCTGGAACGTGTTTTTGAAAGAACGCATTATCCCGATGCTTTTGTGAGAGAAGAGCTTGCACGACGAGTTGGTTTAAGTGAAGCGAGAGTCCAGGTTGGTTTTTTACATATTTGAAAATACTCAGAGGTAGATCGTGTTTAAAGCTCTTGATAGCACACGCGCTGCGAAGCTTCATTGCCAAACTAGCCTTACACAATGAATGAACAAGCTGTAAACTGGTTTCAACCACTGATGCCGAAACATCTATGAAATGATCTCCAGGGTGCTTATTTAGGCATGCGGGTTTCCGTAAATTGAAAGTATCAGTCTTAAATGAAGCAAATACTTTGAAATGTTTTGCTTAATAACACCTGCTTTATGTATTTAAACTATTCTTTGGGGTTGTTAATCAGCTTTTAACTAAAGTCGGTGGGCCTAAGTTTTAATTAGTGTGAGAAAATAAACTATGAAAATTAGTCCGAATTCTCTAAAATCCTAGAAATGCATTCGGAGTTTGGTCTCAATCTTGCGTTCATTGTTTAGTTCTTATGGAGATTCGAGCAGTGAGCGAAAGTGGGCGAAGTGTGTCAATCGTAAATCTTTATCGCAGGTCTGGTTCCAGAACAGGCGCGCCAAGTTTCGAAGAGCAGAACGTTCCTTGCTCACCGCGCGGATGTCGATACGTCACCCGATGCATCATCAAGTTACGTCATCGAGTAAGAATCAACGCTTTTCTCAGCTGCGTCCGTAAATGATCGTGCAGGAGCTACTTTGAGTTTGAAAACGGCTGTGAAGTGTACACGTGTATATTCTGCGCTAGTCCTGTTTCGTGAGTGAATCTGCAAAAAAAATCTTGTCATGGCATTGGCTCGTGGGCTGTTTAGTGGTGGCCTGTGAGGTATACTAGATTTTATTTTTGATTTCCGAATTCTTGTTCGGAGCTCAGCACCGATCTTTTCAGTTTTTTTTTCTTGACTTTACATCTCCTCATTGCAGACAGCAACCCTCCATGTTTGACGTCATCCGCATGCCGTACGCAACCGATGCTGCCCTCTATCGGTGAAAATATGTTATCGCGTCACAACACCTTGCTAGCGCAAGGATCTGGTCCATTGTGCGATACACAGATACCGATGGTGCCTCCAAATCACTTTTTTCAGTGGTAAGTTAGTTTTCATAAATTATATCAAGTAAACATTGATATTCGAGAAACTAACCGCAATTCTGTTGATCTTTGCGGAATGCTCGGAGCGACCATGAGATCCCATCTCACTTTATTTGTTTTTTACCTCACCCTATCAGGCCCTGTGAGAGGGCGGGCCAGCTCGTGCATTGCTCCGGGCCCCGAGATTGAAAAGGCCCGGTGGAATTTGATTGTCAGGCTGTCTGTTGTGCGTAGAATATGAAGACTGGTTTATGATAAAGTCATCATCAGTGGCGTAATTAGCATCGCACACATGCGCACTAAACGGTTTAAAAGGCTCCCAAACCTTCTCAGTGGTTCACGAGTAATAAACATCAAGTGCCTAACAAATTCTGGAACCGTCATTGCATCACAAAATTAACTACAAACTAAGCTTGCTGTACCTTTGCTGCCACAAACGCAACTGATTGCCATCGACTTGGACACAATGATGTCCATTGACTCAGTCATCATTGTTGCCGATTTAGCCATTTTATGGCTAGACGCAGCATAATTTCAAGGTACTCAGCCAGAAATATATTAATGTAGACATTATCCATTTCAACCTAATACTTTTGATAACTTTGCTGTTTACTTGAAAGTTTAGCCTGATATTTTAACTCTTGTTGAATGTACATTTTGTTCTGATTTGGCATGCGCAACGCACGGGAGAGTAAAGCACCTTACTTGTGACGAAACACCACGATACACGTTAAAACCTGCTTCAGTTTTAATTGTACCCTGTCCCTTAACCTTGGCTGGATGCATGACTTTGAAATCAAAGCGTATGCAAATTAAAGTAAGAATAGTTAAATTGGTTCATTGAAAAATGAAAGCATGAGACTAGTTCAACCGATGCCATAACATCAGATGAGCGCATTCTGGATGATTATAAAATTAATAATAACAGTTTGGAGGAAATGTGAGTGCTTGAAAAGAAAGGATTTAAAATTGCTGGTTGCCTGGTGACTCATATTTTTCTCAATGCCTTCTTTCACCTATTTTCTGAATTACTTTCATGTATTGTCTATAAATTTTCCTTGACATAAACTTGTTTCTGAGACAGAGTTTCAGACCAAAAGTCTCTCTAACAGTCCTTTACACTAAAACTGACATGCTAAAGAACTTAAAATGCTCATCCATCGAGCTCAGTGCTGGACATAGTGATATTGACATAAACGACTAAACATACTCATTTCAACGTACTTTGTATAAAGACAATGCTTGGCAGAAACAATAATAAATTTGTATGTAATGTAGCTAATTTCACTCCCATCACTTGATTGTTCAGTACTGAGTAGAATCAAAAGTTTTCTGCTGTATATTATTGTATTTTTCTTGATTACGGGCTACTTTGCTTTAATATCATAAACTTTTCAGGTCAGAACAAAAATTTGATTTGCTTAGTTTAGAAACTAGCTATGCATGCAGTGGCTTGTGACAGGGTCCTGTCAAAGGGCGTTTTCCTAGTAATGAAAACAACGAAGCAACTGCTAAACGTATTTTTACTGTTTATTACTATATTTTCAAATAAGCCTTAGCCTTGTTTTCAGCCATTTTTTCGTGATAATCTAGTCAATCCATGCTAATCCATTGCTAGTCACTTTTGTGGGCGATTCAGCCATTGCTGATGACAACATATTGGTCACACGGGCCTCTGTCACCCGATGTTTGTCAGTTGCAGTGCGGCCTTCGTAGTCAGGCCTCCGCTGGTCGATCTAACTTGAAAGTCCACAGGCTGCCAGAAGCGAAATGTCAGATGCCGAGTTGTTTATTGCAATTGTTTATTACAGATTGCCATTGGGACTTTGCCAATAATTAGAAAAAGTTAAAAACATTTGAAAAAGTTTTAAATGAAATTTTTGCCCTTTGTGATTGACGTTGTATAGCAATGGTGAGCAAATCGCGCTTAGCCGACACGTTTTGTGTGGCTCTTCCAGCTGAATAGCAATATCGCAAATTGATAGAGAGTTGTCGCCTCATATTTAATGTTTGTTTCGTTTATCAATGTGTTTACACGAATTCGTATGGTTAGTTGCTCAGGAGTCTACGCAATATGATGTAGGTCATTTTATGTCTAACTTGCATTCTTTAACGAACTTCATTTGACACTTCCAACTGATTTTGCGGCTCGCTGGTGCTTTTGTTTTTTTTGCCAATGACCCTTCTGCTGAGAACGTCTGCCCACCCCTCTTGTATAGGAATGGATAGCGTAGAACCCGTAGATCATTTAAGCTGGCGTGCATTTGTAGCTGCGCTGTCTATACGTACATTTCCTTGCTGTTGTCCGAGGGTTAACGTAATTTTTTCGCTCAGGTCAGCACCACCGATGAAAAGCTTTCCGTGTTCTGCTGCGCCAGCAATGGGAGTGGAGCACCCACCTTACGTAGCAGATACCTTCTCGCAACTTAAAATGCAAAGCATGTCATTTCAAGGTGGTTTCTTGCAATAGACTTATGAAAAGAAATGAATTGACTTCCGAATCACGTTATCTACTTGGAAGAATTTCTTCCGTGACTTTCGACCGTTTTTAACTAATAAGGAAAAAATGTTTTTCAGTGAGTTAATGGCCATTTACTGAAAGTTGGGCATGTTAGCGAATTTTCAAAACTGTTGTTCAAGAAAAATAAATGCTGCATTTGCCGAAAGTTGAAATTGCCCTTAAAAATTATTTATGATGATGCATTGCATTTTTTGTTGTTGGGGATTAACGTCGCAGAGGCGTGTGTCAAACAGTTGTTTGTGTGGTATTTTCGGCAATCGTTTGTTTTTTCTTTTTTTTGTATTTCCTAGTGTAAGTTTTATTGCAACCGATGTGCCTTTAGGTCTTTGCTGTTTTTACTGCACTGAATAAGTTAGGATCCACTACTTGCCCCTCACGACAATTAAGTCATCGCGTTTCAACAAGATCACATTCATGCACAATATTTGGAGTGAATTCTGAAGCGTCAGTAATAAGCCTTACGTTTGGCAAAACCATGTTGTATTTTGTAATTAGTTGTTTATCAGTAGTATTTAAAGCATACTGCGTGTTTGGTCATCTGTAACCAATTTGTAAATTTATGACTTGTCTCTTGGAACATCACTGATTCATACTCGTGTACTGGTTGTTTTATTCAGTATTGGCTGGATTTAAATCTTCTTAGTTCTGCTCAAATATCAAGCGAATATTTTCAAAAATGTTTCTAGAAATGCTTGTTTTTTGTACTATTTACGTTTTTCAGAACAACGTTTTGCAAACAAAAGCTGTTCGTTATCGGTAAATAAACTCGATAAGCTGTAAACATTGAAGTTTCGTTCACGTAGTCGCTTCTGGAAATGTCTCAAACAAATTGTCGAAGTCCTGGCTTGGTCATTCTTGATGTTGATCCAATAAGATGCAACAAAAAAGCCCACAATCGAAAGATGCATAAATACTTTTTTTACCAGGACTGTCTTGAAAAGTTGCTTAACTGCTCTGACCCAACAGATGACCGATTGACTATATTTGTGACATTTCTAAAGAATTGTTTCGTTTTGTTTATTCTGCGTTGTTTTCCAAACCATCAAATAAAATTTAAAAAACTGTTTCTGCTAGTAACTTTTGTTCAGCATTGAGCTGCTGTAGACATGGAAACAAAATTGGAGCTAAGCGGTTGTTTAATGCTTCGAAGCTAGTTGTTTAATGCTTCGTATATGACGATTTATCTTCAATCTTCAGACAGCACCGTTTCGCGGTCTGTGGCCTCATTAGTTGAGCATAGAGTTTATGAAATTTTTACAATGCTATTTGTTGTTTTATTTGTATTCTTTTGGACAAAAGAAAAAATTTCAAGCATGGCATGAGGTTGTGTCAAAATGCCTTTTTAAAATCTTAGAAAGTCGAACAAACAAAACATGGATATGATATACCAACAGAACAACGTGATATTTGAATATGACTTGTACACTTTTGCCTCAAGTAACGAAATTTAATTTGCTGTTACATGTATAGCACAAGTTTTTAACCAACACTTGAGAGAAACTCACCTCAGCATTGTAGTAGCTTTGGTTGGCTGGTGCCTGCTACTGGTGTTACGTCACACAAGAAAACGCCGGCTGTTCCAGCAGTCCCCAGCGGAGGTCAGCAGCAGGACAAAATAGCGCACACGATCTGTTATATGCTAGTGTGTATATTCTTTCCCACGCTCTTTTAACTGAAACATGCTAGTGTAGGGCTGTGTACCACACAGAAGTTTAACTATGGTAGTTGTCATTGCATTTGTTTTGATCAAAAAGGAATAGGAAGTTTAAAACTGGAGTACAATGCGTAATCAAATTTGTGTTTGTTGTCACGATTGGTTACCTTGCTGGGATACCTTCAAGTTGTGTGTCGTTTAGCCCCTTATTCAAATAAACATAGATGACACGTAGTTCAAAAAACAACAACAATTTTAAGTCACAGATTCTTTAAAGGACATGTGTGAATATCAGGGAAATGCGTTCACTGTTTTGAAAAACGCCACAGTTTTGATGAGCAGTTAATAAAATTCAAGGGGTCATGTTTATTTTACATTCAAGCATGCATACTGGACAGCTAAATCTGTTGTGCTAAGTCATTTCAGACTGAACTGCAGTCACAGTCAACGCAAGCCTGCCTTTAAAGAGCAGTGTTAATGTAATAATTTTATCCTCAAAACTACTAGGCGCACACCAAAGAAAACTTGTTTAGATCTAGTTTTTGGGAATAACCATGCGCAGTAGCGTAACCAGCCCAAAATTTTGGGAGGGGCAAATATTTTGACTTTAAGCGAGGAAAACTGTTTTGTTAGAGACACCGCCTTGTGTCAAAACACAAAATCACAAGGTATGTTACAAATTTGAGGGGCATGACCCTTTGGCCCCTGGCTACGCCTATGACCGAGCGCTAGTAGATGGCTAAAGATTTTTGATAGACGTTTTTGATTTGTAAACGCTTTATCTGCGTAGCCATGAAGTTTTAAGTCGTACACAATTAGTCATCACTGGTCCACATTATTTGTTTACAAAATGTATTGTTTCAATAGGAACATACACGATTCTTAGTTCAGAGAACTGGTCTTACATCAGCCTAACAACTCCATAAATATCCAATATCCAGCAAGTGAAATTTTTCAATTAATATTTATGAAACGACGACATATCTCGATCCAAACAAATTTCTTATTGCAACACTAGCTTAACTGTTTTGCAGCCTGAATCACCTCACATAAACATCAGCATCAAAACAAAACATTTTGGGTTGTATTCAACCAACAACACAAACAATGACAGCAAGTGTACAAAAAGATGTTTGTTTTCCTGCTTGATGCCATACAAATGAATTCATCCAATCCGCAGAAGTACAAATCCAGTGTGCGTGTGAATAAACAGCTTTCCAAGAGCGATTAGACATACCTAGATGGGCTTGCATCAGTTGTGTACCTTTGATCTGGAACCTAGCTAAATACACCTAATGAATAAATAAGAACAGTAACAGAAAACTCAATGCACGCATTACTTGGAACGAAAAGAAAATGTATTCACAACAGACCGGCTGAATTAATTTAAAAAAAGGAAGTATCGGAAGAACATAATTGTCGATACAATTATTGCTGAGAGTAAAGGTTTGTTCGTATATGTCGTGCCAGACAGCAAGCACGGTCAAATTATCATTTGATTGTTTACGCTATGTTATGATTTTGCTGTACCACAACACAATCGCATTGAATAGTTTCAAGGCTTAGGCAATCATACTTAGAAATATTGTAGTTTATTTGTCAGTTGACGAAAGGCAACTGACTGGTCTCCAGACATAACGTAAGGCAGGCTGCGCCGCCACACTTAATTTGTTTTCGAACTTACCAGAAAATCGTTCAAGCAATTTTTGTCTCGGCTGGTGTCCCAGGTTATCTTTGATCGCTGGCAGAGCGGCAGAGATTGATAGCGTGTCACGTCATAACTTAGTAAACGTGTGTCTTATCTCTGAAATGTTGACTGTGAAAACTGAAATGAAACTTTCGCTGTTATTTCCGCCTTATTTGTGCGGGCGTTTGTAATGTATCTTCAACATTCAACGTGCCTAAGTTAAAAACATGTTACTTTTTTCTATTTTTATGCTTTTCAACAAAGTTAGCATTGCATGCATCGCCAAACAGTTTGTGTCGCTACATTGTCTGGCCACTGTATCCGGCAGTAAAAACAGTCCTGCTGATTTAGTCCCACATGTTAGATTCCAACAAGTGAAATAAGCACCGTCTGAAGGGCGACCCCACGAGCGGCAAACGAAGTGAAACTTTAGCAGGAGTCAAGCTGGCATCACCCCTAAAGCTGATGAGAAAATTTTCGACTGTTGTGCATTAACAGCTTTGAACTGCGCTGTGTGCGTCAAGGTTAACCCTTCGAAGCATCGGCTTCGTGCTTGGCAAGCCAGATACCAACGACCTGTGGGAAGGCGAGAAGGAAAATGGCGGCCAGGCATGAATATCAATTTGCGTCATGCCTACTGACCGGGTATTACTGAAATGATTTTGGGACTCGGCCAATGTAATGTAAGTAAATTAAGCGCTCTAATAAAATAATTTATAACTTATCTTATAGTAATTAAGCCCCTGGTACGATGGCTAAATTGGTGGCATCACTATTTGAATACAGTCATGGACGTGAACCGGCCGGCAACTTGGCAGTCACATTGTGGACTGTGGAGTACGTTCGCGTTTCTCAAGACAATTGCATTGAGACTTGTATTTTCAATTTACGTATTTGATTTTTAACGCGAACTCTTTATTGCATCAAAAAAAGCTTCCACTCGCTAATTCAACAACAAAACTTGGAAATCGTTTGATTTTTATTTTGTTCACTTTTTTCCATCCGGAGAAGAAATTCTTTTCAAATATGTTCCATGTCCCGCATCACAATGAACCCTTCTTTCAGGTTATTTTTTAATTGAATAATGTTATAAGGTCGAAAATGTCATGTCCGATGAATGCACGCATTTATTTTTAACATTTTTTGCAGAAGACCGAAAACTATTTTTTTTCTGTCTTCAGCATCGGTTGGCTTTCTTAATTTTATCGTAGGGTTGCAATTTGTTGCGATCCTAATATACATTAGTGATGCTTTGTGCAATTTTATGGAGTTGTCATTTGAATTTCTAATTAAGGAAGACTCCTGGCAGTGGCTGTCTATCTGGCAAACGGAAAAACAGTTTTGGTTCATAGTTGGTTTGAACGGAGAAACGCATGAGACAGCGTAGATAGACCTTTGAGCGGTCTTAAAGTGACGAAAGATATCTTAGGTTAAAAGTTGAATCTTCATAGTCGTTGATTAGGTCCGATGTAGCAATAAGCTGAGAAGCAACGTCACTGCGTGAGTGCGCATGTCCTTCCCTGAGGAACCACCAGGGCTCGAGAGATGCGACTGACTTTCTAAGTTTATCGTAACATCGGATATCGCTCCATTAAGTAATTAAGTCTGCTCGGCGCTAGCGGCACAAGATCAGACGGTAGTAGACGCTCACCATAGCTGCGACCACGCCACCAAAGCCATTACGAACGCAAACCGAGGCCGGCGTAAGGGGCCCGGGTCGCGTTTGCTGAATGCGGCATTGAGAGCACGAGTCCCTGCGGCGTTGCCGACGGCAAATTGCAGCCTAAGCACGAGTGCTGTGCGTGAGAATCCAGAGGAGGTCGCAGGATGGTCACGACCTATTGGCGTTCATGGGCGTGTTAAGCTATTGCTGATGCTTTTCAATAGGTTAAGAAAGAGTCAAAAGGGGCCTCTGTCTCGTCAGTGACTTTGCAAACGCCTGCGACCTCCTTGATTTGCAAGGAGCATTGAAAGCAATTTATTCCACAGCAGGGGGTGCAATGGCTTTTTAGATGCACAGTAGAGGGAAGAGAAAAAAATTCATGTAAGTTCTCTAGAATGCCTTTTAGTGTATCTTCTCTGGGTTTTAGTTTTATTTATTAATTTTTATTTGTCGTGGTACTTTGTGATTTCTACAGACGTCAGCCGAAAAGACAGTGAGAGTGGGTACTGAACTAATATATTTCCCACAATCAAGCAAAGGCGCTTCACACACCGTAGCTAAATTATTTGCTGGTCTATAACAACATTCCGAACACACGATTTCATAAGAATTGTTCTGAAAATCAATCAACTACTCTTCTTGCTGAGTTTAAGATGAGAATTAATTTGCGTAATTGTCTGACACAATTACTTATAAATTTAAATATATGTTTCCGACGAAACTGAAGTACTGTGATTTTATCAGATGTAGCTTTCACAGGTATTTGCGAAAGCATAATTCCTGAAAATTGTCATGTTCTTAAAGCCTGCTAAAATCATTAAAGTGTACATGCTGTTGCAAATTCTGTTATCAATTACAGTTTATACTCAGTTTGAATTGTAGCTCATCACGGTTAAATAATAATTAGAAAAGTAGGATTAGCACCACACAACGTGCAATGGCAATAAATAAAGTCTGGATATTTGCAAATTTCTTGTGGGTTTTCTTATATGTGAGGCACTGATAAAATAATTACTCCGAATTAACCCCCTCTTTCTGAAGACCGTTAACAAAATTCAATATGTTTTTGTCCCTGTGAACACTTTTGGGGAACAAGTTATATTAATGATTGCAAACACAATATCTCCAACTAAATATTTTTTCCTGAAGTTTATGCCTCAACACAACCACCAGATATCGTATTTTTGCTTCCTGGATAAAGCACCATAAACTTTAATCGTTTCAAACCGCGATTCATGGAAATCTGTTGGTTAGCATAGCCGGATTTGGGAACCTTCAGTTGCATGGCTAGTGGATAATTTTGCTGAGAGTTGCATATGAGCGCGGATGCGCTCCGACACATATAAGCAAATACGGGATGGTGTTGTGTAGTGGGCCTCCAAGATTTGAGAGCCGACCCGGTGTGGGGTATAAACTCCGGGAAGATAGAATCCAGACCCGGAGACCTTCCTGGCTTCAGGCTCCTGAGAGTGACAGCAAGCTCCTCTGGCCTGAAAGGCCCAAAGACTGTTTTCCTCAGGTGCTGGGACCTTCCACAGATTGGACAGCCGCTTGTTGACGAGCCTGGTGGATTCGCGGCTGCTGGTCTTGTGTCCCCCGTTCTTCACGAGTTGTGAGACCATGCAGTTTGCTGAGACGGGGCACAGGCGAGAGAAGTATCCAGACCTGCCAATAAGTTTACTGATGGTGCTCCACACCTTGTGGCTGGAGTGCGAGAATCGAAGGAATTGACAGCTTCTTCCCATTGCTCCTGTTTCTTCTGTCCGATCCGAGAAAGTAGGGACGAAGCGTCTCTATCAGAGTTAGTCCCCACTGGAGCTCGGATTAAGGAGCGATGAAGGATCTCGCAATGTTTGTCCCAGCATGCCACATACAGTAGTTCTTGCGACAGCCACGTGGGATGCATTGCTTAGCCGCAAATGACAGGCTCTTGCAAAATTCTCTTTATGCCATCTCAATGTTTGTAATGTCCGGAGGTGTCAATCTCTTAACGGATTCTCCTGCAAGAAAGCAAAAGCGCTTCCGATCAGCCTTACGAAAGTTCCAACGCATCACCGTATCGCTGTAGGCAGGAAGTCTGAGTCTCGGTGGTGTTATGAAGGAGGGTCGGTGTTGTGACCGCGGGAACTTTCCTAGAACATGTCTGTCCTGCAGTTGGTTGTCCTGGCCATCAATCGCAAGGCCAGGTCTGAGGAGAAACCAGTGTGTGTCGGTGTGAGGAGAAACTGGCTGCTCCCTTTAGGTCGTTCAGTAGCCAGAACTTGTTGGCTGTTGCTCAGGAGTTCATGATCTCACCGTCAGGGGATGTTTTGTTGTAACCCCAGTTGACATGGTGGCAGTTGAAGTCACCAACATACAGGCTCGGGATGGCCCTAGATGTAAGTCGTGAGCGTGGAGGTGTGTAGACGTAAATGATCTTATATCCTGCGACGCCTACACACAACCACTCAGTCTCTGATTGCTCTGGAGACTGGTCGACCAAAGACCATTCCGGCCGCTCGCGAACAAACGTGGCAAGGCTGTGCTTCCTGCTCAGGACTGACCCAGCTTGTGAGAAGTTGAGAATTAGTAGCTTGTCTGCAGTTGTGCACTGGGTCTCCTGTAGGACGAAGATAAATGCCTTGTTCTTGTAGGCTATCTGCTGGATAACTCTGATCTTGTTTGTGGGCCTCTCGGTGTTCAGCTGCAGAATGCTGGGTCTTCGGTCACCCTCGGCAGCAGGGACGCTGCCGCGCCTTGAAAAAGGCGTACCCAGTCCGCGCCGAACACATCCAGCACGGGTAGCAGTGGTTGCGCTCGTAGTGACAGGTTTGGTTGAAGTTGCAAGAATACCGTAACAGAGAGGGCCACGTGAAGGCACCTTATAAAATTCTAACAGCTCTACAGCAAACCCGTGGCAGATAAGTTCAAGCGGAAATCTTTTATCTAAATTCTAAAGCAAAACGTCACAACGATCGGAACACAACAGATAAAATTTTCGATTACCTATACACACAGTTGGACTGCATTCACGCATATTATGCTTTGGATCGCAGCAAACCTGTGGCCAGGTTCGACAGGTTTTTATCGTGGATGCATTTGTTAATGATGAAATTAAGATTTCTTGAAGCTAGAATTCAAACAGTCAAAACATGCTCCCCTAAAAATTGTTACTTCCGTTCCACCCAAACTTAATCATGCTGTTTGTCCTGAACTGAAATGCGGCGTTTTACTGGAAGTACAATAATTTTACAATTTTATGTCGCCTCTGGTCTAGTTCTTCACTTGTCTACTTTACGGCCAAGTTGTCTCTTGACAACAGTATTTAATTCAAGTTTCCAACTACCCCAGTAGCACATGAACTCCAAGGTCTATAGCCTGAAATTTAGGGGAGCACCTCTTCTAATGCGGAACTCATCTTTTGTGATCTGGGCAGACGTGTGACCCATAAAACATTTGGGGTGGGGCGCAGTGACGTGCAGAGGGGGAGGGGAACGGAGCGACGGCCCCGGGCATTCAAAGGCAGGGGGCATCCAAAGAGTGAAATTACAGTACAAAAATTAAAATGCTACAACTAGACGATTTTTCCTATTGTAAAGCTACCCACACATGTTGCGTGGATTTATTTCTTCGAAACTTGTTGTTTTGTCAACACTAGTTTTTACGTATTCAAATGTCAGTAATTCTCACATTCGTCAATACCAGGGACCTACACTCTGGGTGTGCTGCGCCAACCCAATCAAACTGATAGTGGCATGACTTTTTCCAGATCATACGATCAAAGGAAAATGACAAAAAAGGATTGAAAGGTAATTGTGGTTGTTTTATTGATTTTCTGAGCCAAATTTCAAAACTGTCCCATTTCAACTTCCTTGATTTAGCTTACTTTTTGATGCATCACTAGTTTCCCCTCATTTCTTGATGTGGCATGCCTTGGTGTGCGCTAATACAGCCGCACACCTGTGCTTGCAATAAGTGCATCATTTCGACCTTCGTCATTAATTGGCAGTCAAGCGGATTGAACATAAGTGCGGCTCACACAGGCCCGTGTCTGCTCTTCCCCCAGTAGTTGTACATATAACAGCCATATAGCAAAAAAAACGAAAGTTTTCTTGCGTACTTTCTCCGCGTTCTCAATTCTTGTGTTGTTTAACAAAGTTTCAAACTGTAAACCCTGGGTATCCGTCATCCCAGCGCATATTTTCTCTGCTCGACTGCTATTTGACAAGATATTCGCGCAGCCTGGTGTTTTTACTGTTGCGAACTGTTCTGTTGTAGCGCTGAGTGTGTTTTGCTCCACTGTTTTAATGCGCAGCCTTATATTTTTGCAGTTGTTAACTTCGCCGACGTAGCACTGGATTGCGTTCTACTTCCCAGTTTTAACGAGGTGCCGGATATTTTTTCAGTTATGAATTGCTCTGTCGTAGCGTTGAGTGCTGTGTTTTGTTCCGGTCTCCTAATGTGGAGCGCTGAAAATTTATGTTCATTACAGTGTCACATTGTACAACAACGAGTAGGGGGAGTGCGTGTAGAATAACATGCATGTTGTGTCAACAAACTTCGCCAAAACGTTGGTTTGCAAACGTGAATATGCTGCCATATTTGTAACGTCACAAACAGCATGTATCCAGTAACAGTGACCACCATGCGCCACTGCTCTATACTGGAGTTTGGTACGGGGGGCATCCAATCAAGCAGTTGTCCCGGGCATCACCAGACCTCTGCACGCCACTGGTGGAGCGTGAAATGTCTACTCGAATAAATGACTGCCTTTACGTGTTCGTGACCGCGCCTTTATTTCCGTGGCGACGCCCTTGGATCTGTGGACCTTTTGGAGTAAAAATTGAAAATTATAGGAAGTTGGAGAACCAGTAACACTCAGCCTGCATCGAATGCGATGCAGAGCAGCTTCACACATACCAAACTTGTAGCATCTAGGCTAAGGCAGCGATGTCCAACCCGCGGGCCGCATGCGGCCAAGTTCAAGGTTTTGTGCGGCTCAGTAAGCTTTTGTTATTGCGTATTTACAATACAATGACAACCTGTTATTATTTTGGTGTTCTTAAATTGACATTTTCGATGCAATAGTCTTCATTGCCTGTTTATCATACACTACGCACTGGTTTATTTCCTCGTGTCCACTGACTCCTCGGTGCAAAACTGATTTCTAGTTAGCTGATTTCTACTCATGTGTTCCTCCGCAATAAACTGATTTCCAACTATATCTTTGTTGTTCCATTAGAACTAAACTTGCTTATGGCATCATAGTTTGGGAGTGATTAAAAGTACCATACAGTTGTTTATCACTGCAGATAGTATTCAAATGTTTTCTGTAACTTTAAACTAAACTTTGGACTGCTAAAATGGAAGTACTGTAAGTTATTAAATGGACGGCCATCATAAAGATAGTGCCATAATTTTTGTCTCAGTAAGGTATTTCGGTTGGACATACCTGGGTTAAGAAATCATCTTGAGATTTCATATATTTTCAGAAATAATTGCACTAAACAGCTTGCCATCTGACCCTGGTTGTTTGCTGCTGGCAGTCGTTCGACTTTCAAATTAGATCAATCAGCGAAAACCTGACTGTGAACACCATACTGCAACTGACAAACTCGAGTGATTGAGTCTATGGACACCATTGTATATTAGTCCACGGTAATCAGCAGCGCTTGTAACAGCAAAACCACAGCAAGCTCAGTGCATAGTAAATTTTGTGATGCAGTGTTGGTTGCAGAAATTTTTAGGAGCTTGATCTTGCGTACTCGTGAACCACTGAAAAGGTTTAGGAGCTTTCTAAATTATTTAGCGTGTATGTGTGTAATGGAAATTACGCCACTCAGTGGTGTAGGAGCAGGGGGTGAAAGCCCACCACCAAAAATTTTGATTTGGAAAATTTGGGTAAAATCTCAACAATTTTAGCAGCTTTAGAAGTTTCCACATTAAAACAAAATAGTAATAGTTATTTCTTATTGAGTGTATAAATATACGATTATTATGTCATAGAAAACACATTAAATATATGTAAAATCAACAAACTGTTTCAAGTAACTTCGCGTTTTAGTTTGTGAGAGTTGATGAGTAACTGAGTCGCTTGACAGTTTGAGCAAAAGAATACATTTTATTTATGTGCTTTATTAATTGTACCTGAAGTAATCGCACATGCCTACGTCATATTAGTAGAGTCCATGCCAAGCAACTACAGAAAAGCTTTTGTTTTTATTTTTAATCTCAGAGTTTGGATGAACACATTTTGCCATGCAGTTTGTTGCATACACGTGCAGTGGTGTAGTGGAACCAGGCCCGCAACCAGCATCGAATACCAGGGGGCGAGAAGTTTTGTGAGAGTGGCCAAAATTTTTGATGTCCAATACTTTCAAACTATGTCCAACATATTTTTCCAGGGGAGCTAAAATTTTCTAGGGGGGTAGAGCCCCCTGTGACCCCCTTGGTTACGGTCCTGAGTAGAAAAGACAATGTTGGGAGACTCACGGCATAGGCATCATATAATACAGTGAAATAATACATGCCACATATATTACATATATGTCTTCAGAAAAGGAAGCAGCTTTAGGCCTACCTCAGGTAGGTTTAAAGATCTTGCTAACAGCAAAAGCTGAAATGTGAATGGAACACCAATCTTCAGAACTGTGACGCAGATACTCAAGAGCACTGAGTCAGCTGGCTTCTGACAATGTTCTCGCACAGCCTAGCGTGCTTTTTTCAGTTGGATTATTAACCAAATTTCAAGTGCAAAATTTTATATTTTTAATTTCATGGCGACTTGACAGAGGAAAATGTAATGTGCCAACAGATACAAAATCTGTAGGGAGAAAGTTTTCAGGAAAATTTGGGCAAATATCCTTTGCACACCCAAAAAATGCCTGGTCCTACACCTATGACGACACTGATGACAACTTTAACATATATCAACTCAAGAGCCCTCTTAATATTCTACATACAAAAAACAGCACGACAATAAAGTTCTACCGGGCCTTTTACTCTTAGGTCTCGGAACAATGTACGGTCAGTCCCGCCTTCTCACAGGGCCTGCAAGTAATAGTCTAGTCTACTACAACAGAGGTCGGCAAACACATTTTGGCGCAACCCTAAAAATAAATTCTCTTAAAGTTCTAAAAAAATTTAAAGTTCTAAATTCTCGCGACCCAAACATTTCGTGAGCATATAATTTTGTGGAAAATACTTTATAATTGACTATCACTTTTGAGACTACTAATGATAGTAGAAATTTTCTTGCACAAAATTTGACGAAACTTAGCACACAAAACAGTAAATGACTGCATTCATTCTTTCCAATGAGAATGGCAAATTTAAAATGGAAATTAATATTATTGAGCGACCTAGAGTGGAAGGTCTCTCTGTTTGTAGTACACTACCCTCACACTGGCTGCGTTCCTACAAGACAAGACAGGGTCTCTAAACTACGGCCCGCGGGCCACATCCGGCTCGCGACGCCATTTCATCCGGCCCGCGAAGACATTTTGTCAATCATGAAAAAATAATTTACGAAAAATTTGTTGATTTGGCAGAATGTAACATACCCCGAAACAATCACGATACGTAAGATATCCGGCCCTCAATCAGTTGTGTAAGAGCTTATGCGGCCCTCGGATAAAAGAGTTTGGAGACCCCTGCTGCAAGAGATGCAAAGAACATGATAATCCATCAGGTGTGACAAAATGGGCGACATAATGGTTCCATGCCACTACGAATGGGAAATATCGAACATGGCCAAGGGCTTACGATTGGTTTCGAATGTTGTTTTTTAATTTGTACAAGTCAAGGTAAGTACAGTTACTTTCTTATGTTTCAAGAGGGGCTATTGCCCCAATCATCTCCCGTGGATTCTCCATGTTAACCGGGGGAGTCAGAATGATATAATTCGGAAATCAATGACATCCGGAACTTCTCTGCCAATGCGTTAGAGCTTTGATAAAAGAGGTAGGAGATTTTGAATGGTGTAAGAAAGCAATTAGAAGGGTTGGAAAACAAAAATGATTGCATCAACAAGAACATCTGTGCAAACCAATGGGTGGTACATTTAATAATGGCCTTAAATTTGCTGTTTTCTGACTCCTGCCCCAATGGTTGTTAGTCTCTGTTGGCGCCTTCTAGAAACAGGAAGAAGCAGGATCTCCTTTATGTTTTCATTTTATTACCCTTCTCATTACAAATACTTTCTGCAGAGGATACTGTGCTGATCACATTAAAAGTTAACCTGCCGAGAATAATGAAGAGCATTGACTACTAATCTGCTAATCTAATAACATTCAAATGACTACTAACCTAATAACATTCATTTCATAGAATTCTTGACAGGTACCATGTTTCACAAATAGGCTTGTCGTTTTTCGTTGCACTCCCCAACATCAACATTCAGTGAGCAAACTTTCATCTTACATTTTACCTTTCAAAAATCTTGATGCATTTAATCTTCTCCGATGAGTGTGTCTAGCACCAATAACATTTTTTTCAGTTCGCGANNTGTGGAAAATGAAGTCCCAAAACCAAAGTAAGGCGTATTTTTTGAAAGGGACTTGTGATTATCTTAGCTGCGAAACCANCAGGTCAGGATTTCTACTTCTTTATGTAAAACTCTCACGGATAAAACGAAGTGTAAAGAATTNAACGATTTTTCGATGGCCGTTAAGAGGTTCCTGCTANTTTTCTTTTTGCTAAACACGCAGCGCCACCGAAAGAATTTCGTAGAGTACAGTAAGGTCGCTAGGTGTCGCGCACTGTACATCAAGTTTTACGTCAAGCTGGCACGTTTCGCACTGCTGTGCATTTGCCTGAGCGACAAATTCAAAGCTCCAACAGAGAAAAGTGGACTGGAGAGAATCAAAAGATCTTAAGATGCCAAAATAGATGGGTGCAGTCATACAACAAGACAAAAATTGCTTTTCAATGTTCTCCGGGCGTAGTTGGAAACAATTTTTAGCAAAAAAATTAGCTTAACTTATTTTTTCACAGGAACAGTTACTTTAATAATCTAGGCACTTACTTTGTGACATAAGAAAGACACGTTTTCACTGCAGCTTGGAAAGAAGCTAACATGTAGAACAGGGGTTCGCAAATACTTTTTGGCGCAACCCTAAAAATAGTTATAAATTCTCGCGAACCAAACATTTCGCGAGCATATAATTTTGAGGAAAATACTTCACAATTAAATATCAATTTCAAGACTAGTATTGACAGTAGCAATTTTCTTGCACAAAATTGTATGAAACTTAGCACACAAAACAGTAAATGATTGCATTCATTCTGTCTAATGAGAATTGGAATCTAAAATGTAAAGTGAAATTTTTCGCGACACAGAGTGGAAAGTCTCGCGACCCAACTTTGGGTCGCGACCCACAATTTGCTCTAGAAGGCACAAAGTGATCAAAACTAAATAATCTAACCTCAGCAGCAATTCCTGTCGAACGTTAAACGTCTTTGATTATCCGCAATTTTGTGAATTTTTGACAAAAGACATTCAGTGGTGAATCTAGGAATTTGGGGAGCCGAGGTAAAAATATTGAGGGGACGTTTAACAGAAGTAGGCACTCAGGCTATTTGAAAAATCGCAGCAAATATGAAGCTTACAAACATCACATGATATAAGCATTACATATCCTCCTGTTTGAAAGAAATTGTACGTACAGCAATAAAAACTTATTTTTGAAAGTGCTGATAAAATGCTGCTTTAAAGCATAACATGTTTTTTCTGCCCATCATCAACAATGTTACTGACCTTCACGCTTCAGATTGTTATAATCTGACTTAATAAAGGCTCCGGCTTATGTCACACACAGCAAAAAAAATTTTATTATTTATCGTGCACACGACAATTTCATATTTGCTCATATGGCCACTTTTGTACTTTTCGATGTAAATGACCACGTACATACATAACAGAAGCATACTTGTACCTCGGGTACGTCTTTCTTTATCAACTCTACTATAGAGTTGTAGCTTACATACAAAAAGTGCGGTAAAACACTGGTGACAATATGTTTAAACTGAGTGAAGTTGAAGCAGTGCTATGAAGCAGAATTGACAAGCAAACCTACAGCACGTAAGAACAACACTTAGTCGACATTTAAAGAAAGGGAGGCCCTACGTCATTCTAAGGAGGGCCCTAGGCAATTGCCTCATTTGCTTCACTCTAAATCCGTCACTGAAGACACCGCACACTCAAAATCTGTATGAAAGCAACGACGCCTTGTTATCCAGTTTTAGTTACCCCCCTGCTGCTCTTGACGAATATGTAAAAATGAAGCCAAAGTGTATAAGGCAGCCAGACTTTGTTGAGCAGACAAAGTTGAGACTGTTAAATAGATAGAAATGTTGGCATAAATAGCATCTGATAAACTCTTTTTCCAACTGTGATTTATTAACCCCAACTGTGAATTAATAGACGTGTTTTACATTGAAATTTTAGGGACCGCGCGAGCCGCTATTGTGGCTTTGAATCACCTTTTTGGTCTTAATTCACGAACCTTTTGCGGTAGAGAGACAACGAAGACATCTTTGAACGCCGATTTTGACGTACGTTATTAAATAGAAAATGTACCTTGACATTTGAAAGTTTTGAGAAAAAGACTCTTTTCTGTTTTTGTTTTTTCATTTTTGTCAATTTTTGGTCGTTGTCTGACATTGTTATCGCGCTTACCTGCATATATATTCAAACGGTTCCATTGGCTTGGAAAACTTGCAAGTAGCCCCAACTAACCAAAAAACATAATAATTCACTCATTTTATTGATCCCTTAGATTGTTTGGAGAAAATTAGTTTTTTTGGGCAAAGCGCATTCTTTCCATCACTCTCACTGCGCAGGCGTATCAAAACTTTTACTAACAGTCGCTACGGATTGGGTGACTATGAAGTGCCTGATTAGCTCACATATGCGTGAAGCCATAAGTAGCGTAAAACGTACCATATTGGCTTTACGAGCACGAGAGGCGAAAACAAAGTTACCTTAAAGCAGGTGTTCCCTATACCGGGCTTCGTGACGCGTTACTGAAAGTCAAAACAATAAATCCGCTTGTTGAAATAAAAATATACGTCATATATATCCTAACTGAGTATAGGTTATTCGCATGCAGCGGTTTGGTCGCATATTTCGTCCCGCGCAATATACCAGTGTATGTGACATCGCACTTGTGCCATAATTCATTTGGCTGAAAAAATGTTTGTGGTACAGGCGATGATTTCCTCTTTCTAGTGCGGTGAAATGAGAGATTTTGAAGCTTGCAGTAAGAAAGTTAATGAATAAATTTTGAGGGTGTGCTACTTCAATTAGCTTCTCTCAGTGTGTGCTACTTTAGTCGGCCTTTTCAATTAGCCTCGCCAGGCCCTGGATGAAAGCATTTCATCTGTGCACCACGTGTAACTATTATCCATGTAAGTAACCAATTACACATGCTGTCAATGAACTTGTGGTTTGCACTTACATATTATAAAAGCAATTGTGTGATCGCAGGAATTGAAAAAGCAATTTTTCTACTCAAGTTCAAGTGCAACAAGCGTTTTAAAAATTAGTTGGGTTGATGTCCAAGAAACAAACTGTGATGCCCTCGCAGGCAACGCAGTACAGTATAATTCCAGTTCAGATCGTGCCTCGAAACATTTGAAGTTCGTTGAGACATTTGACATCCGTAGACGGTTCGTGGGGGGATAAAGTGAAGGAACCACTGCCACGAAGAAAGGAATATACCCTCTTTCCTTAAAAATTGCGTTCGGTAACAGCCGTGAGTGAAATACTGACAGCAAGGCTGTCATGAGAGCAACTTGCCATATGGCACTCCCATTTCTTCCATGCAGAAAAGAGTGTTACCACCGACATGGAGTCATAACAGTCAAATATAAACATTTAAAACTTAAGTGCTGCATGTGCACAAAAAGTTTTACTCCAGGTTTCGAATCGTGAAAAGCCATTCTAACAGGAAGGACTCATTAAAAAAGATATTTGTTCATCATAGCAAAAAAATATTTCGCTTGGGCGACTGTTTTTATACCACACAAGTTCACAGGAGAAAAGCCGTTCCGCTGATTGGTGTTGCGTGGTCGTCAAAGTGCCCACGTAGCGGTAACTGTTTCGGAAAAGGAAAAAGACCGCGGTTCAGGTTAAAAGGTATGTCGATTTTTGAGTCAACAAATGCTTGCGCTTGCAGTAACAAATGCTGTCGGGAAGGTTGCACGCATGCAGCTCCATAAGTATGCGACAGGAGATAACGTCGGTCACATACCTGCTAATGTAGGCCAGCTTTTATTTTAATCCGTGAAATTTTCCTTGATTTTATAACCGCTCAGCTACTTACACGAAAACTACAGAAAGATTTTTATCACCGGCGATTAAAGTCTTTTCGCAACATGTAGCGATTGCATCAGCTAATTAGTGGGATTTAAGCTGAACCCCGCATCCACAGGACCGAGGCTGCAAGTTAACCCGGCTGTTGCTGTCATCGCTATGTGCGACGCACACACCGCGGTCGATCACGCTTTTCTAAGATAAGATTGCCTGATATGATAAAAGCTTTGGTTGCCTCTTTAGCGGTGATTACTCCGTGCGTGGTTAAGCTGTTATGTTGCATTGTGTCATCCCTCTCAGGAGCAGCACTGATCTTCGTCAGCAGAATATGCATGACTGCACAGATACGAGCAGATTGATCAGGAACATGTTAAGGCGGCGACATGCTGCAAGCGAGCAATACAGACAAGATAAGAAAAATGAAAAAGTTCATGGTATTTTGGGCCGAGTTTTACAAGTTTGAAATGTTTTAGCTTTTCCAAATTTAATCAGAAGCTGCACGAACTTCGCTGTCCTGGTGGTCAGCCAATTTTTCAAGCGAGGCAAGCCACTCGTGGTCTTATGCGATGCCCGACAGGCTTTGGAATTTAGTTCTGATGAAAAAGCAGGAAGCTTGACGAAGCTTCTGGGATTTGGCAAATTCATTTTTTCTTGAAAAACGTAAAAACTGCAGTTTGAGTATTTATCAAATTTCAAAGTTTGAAATTTGCTTTAGTAGATGAAATGATTTTATTCCTATGCTTATGTTGTCGCTTTCAAAGTCAAGATTAAGGTAGCTCAATAAAAGCAAAAAGGTTGGTTCAAACATGTAGCAAGAAATTGGTGCACTTGATTTATGCCTGAAATGGCAGAGATTCCACCTCTTGCAGCAGTTGCCCGGAAAATTTACAGTAAAGCTAAGATAAATGAAAAACTTGTTATACTTTTCACATTGTTCGGAAGTTCTCCAAAACGTGAGTCTCCAAAAATGTAATGCACTGTTGAACTTAAAATCAAAAGATGTTCTATTAAAAGAGTAACCCATAAATAGATTAAAAAAGGAAAATCTTACCTCTTTTAATCGGCCAACTACAAACATCATCTCAAACGCCATTTGGAGCGATTGCGGCTTACTGTCTGCTCAAATATTCAAACCACCTTTTTTCTGTTTGTAACGTTAAAGTAACGAAACAGACTTTTGCAGCATTGCACCAAGCAAATTTTCACTTTTATAATTTTCAAATTAAATTTGAAAGGTTTGCAAAATTTGATGTGTCCTTGAAATTAAATTTTTATCTTGGGAACCATGAACTAATAGGCTACAGTATAATTGCCCAATAAAATAGGTACGTCGATCGATAGTTTATGCCAATGATACATTTACGAGTTTTTGTGTGCTTGCTTGGAGAGAGGCCCGGAGGAGTGGACGCAATGGTTGGTTTAGCTTCATCGTTTTTACCAATGCTTTTACAAACAAAAAAGCATTTAAGAAACAGTTGAATTGATTTTCAGCTACAGCGGTATATTGCAATATCGAAATGCTTACAAGATTGTAAGGTATAGAATATTACCTTTATTTCTGTCCATTTTTAGGCTCTGAAATGTTGAGTGGAAAATTTGTACTACGTAATTGTTTTTAATCACGATGAGAAAATCACCAGAAATGGATTGAATTCATTTTGTTTATTTATTGTTAATTATTTCTACACACTTAAAGATAAAACTGTAATAAAATGCCAAAAACCCCACAAGTATTTTCTCAGTATTTACTTCATGCTCAACTATTAATTGTAAAAATATCAGGCTACTACAGTATCAAAGACAATGATTTGATTGTGAGTTTACTTTGATGTATTTTATCCCACATCTCAATTAGCACACAAGACCAGGTGCAGTAATCTAAGTATACCGACGTTCTGATCTGAATGTGTTACATCAGCCTAAAGTGAGTTTAATTCGAGTACATAACAGTTTTCCTAGACGGGAACATTTACAAAATTAGACAATATTTATGTTTTGATGATTGGCTAATCAACGTTTTAATAGTTAGTTTACCACTATCTCAATCAGAAGTTTCAATGAGAAGTTTCTGTAAAGTTGTAAGACAGAGCAGAAAAGCCACAGAATCAATTGGTCAATATGAAAGTAAGGCTGCCGATAACGTTTTCAGTATAGAGCAGTGGTACTTAACGGGGGGCACGCCTTTCCAGGGGGGCATCAATAAATTTCGATGGGGGAGCAAGCCCTACGCACTCTACAAGGTGGAAAGTGTTTGAAGGGGAAAGCGTACCGTCCAATTTGCCCCTTGAAGTCAAGGGGCGTGAAACGAAGGACAATTACTTAAGGGAGGCATGAGAGAGAAAAGGATAAGAACCTATATGAGTGTCATACACATGCCAGTAGGCGCATAGCTTCGCGGATCACTAAATCCAAGATGGCTACGAACAGGCAGCTTTGGAGATATGTGGTATTGATTTAATGTCCATGAAAGAGTTCAAAGGCGAAGTACTTTTGCAGTGAGTGAAACTTTTTGATATTTTTTGATGCGTGGTGCACTGAAGGGGTCACCTTCCGTTAACATCTACGTTTTGATCGTGTCATCTAAGTAGGTAAGTACTTAGAATTTTCTTTCAAGATGGTGGCTTTTAATCAAGTTTCAATAAAATCTGAAACTGATTTTGTAGAGAGCTTTGGCCCGCTTACCCATGTGCATGCAACACAAATGAACAGAATTGACCCTGCTCCTCAACATGGATACTGACGTTGGTCTAAGTGCTTTCACACATGCTCATCGTTTTCAAGTGTTTTTATCAAAAAGCTGCAACAGGGTCAAAACCAATTTAAATCGAGAATGCTAAAACGATTAAGACAGAATAGGATAACAGCCAGCTGAAAGCAAGCTTCACATTTTAAGTCTGGCATTTTCAAAACTTGTTTTTCCCTTGTTCTCTACGACTTCTCTATGGTGGTAAAAATATGGATGCTAAAAATGTTTTTCCTACAAAAACAAATGGACATTTTAGAAAGGTTGCAATCGTTGATGGGCACGCTTTTTAAATCTAATAGTTGAGCAAGTAACCAACCCGAAATCACATCATTAGAAATATCTCAGATTATTGCCAGAACGAGTATGCAAATGGTAAACGCAATCATGGGCGCAATTTGGTGGGAGACACGGGGGACGTGTACCCCCCACTTTTTCAGACGGGGGGGACATAATATGCTTTCTCCCCCCACTTTTTTCTCTTAACTTTTTTCTCTCTTTATTTGGAGAGGTTTCAAAAATAAAAGTGATGTTTGTCACGTTTTGTGTGAAGAGCTTTTCATGTTAGATGGTATGCCACACATAGTCAAGGTGATGTTGAAACAGAGTTTGGTGTGGCATCACTGATTCTATTGGTTTAGTTTAACTTCGATAAAATACTTTTTAGCATTTTTCATGTTTCTAGCGATCGTGAAAGATGTTTAACTCCTTTTCCGAGATTTTACCCTGTGTGGTATACTGTTAGAAAGGTTATTTTCTTGTAACAGTGAGAGGATTACAGCTGCACATGTCAGAGACCACAGTACAGCCATGATTTGTTCCGTGCAGAAATGCAACTGGCTTTACTGTAACGTTGGTTGTCACGTATTCAGAAACAGATAGCGTATAATTTAATGATACTAGTGTATACAATGTTAAAAAGTTAGATTTTCAGACAAATCTCTGCGAAGCTTTTGCCGAAGACAAAGCAGCACTATTGTGGAGACTTAGTTTTGGGATGGGGAGTTTAGCAAAAGACTGTTTTCAACCATCAGTGAGCAGGATTTCACTCAAAACGTTGGAGAAGTAGCCTACAGTATTTACCTAGCTGCATGTTGACCTGCAGCTCAAAACGTAGGTGCTTGAGTTAGAAATAAGGATAAAATATACACTTATCCCCATTTCTTGTGATGTCGCGACAATGGTGACCAACAAATCCAAAATAAATTTATTCCGTGACTGCTACAATTTGCGACTCTGTGCCTGTGCTGAATACATTGGTTCGTAAGTCATTTGATTTACCAAAATTTAACCTAACCCACAATGCAGCAGTGTTTTCATCCAAGTGCAAAACATTTGCTTTACAGATACATCACACCTAGTTTTGTTAGACATTCTTTTCGTGTTGAAGGTGAAACTTGGTACTTTTTCGCCAATTCACCGTTGTGCATTTTCATTTAATCTCAAATGTATTTTCGGGTCGTTATGCAAGTAGAACTCTTAGAATGAAACTTTTCACATGGGGAAGAGTTGTAAGTCTAGCCGGGCTT
>JGI24159J19872_10001321_pt1 | contig 26868 bp, 10 predicted proteins | sample Ectturendosymbi4_FD_19872 | JGI IMG/M metagenome (IMG submission 19872)
ATTTGAGAAATTCTTATCAATGCAGTAGCTTAACCTACACTCCCCAATATGAATCAAAAATTGTGAAGAAGTTCAAAAGAATATCATAAATACCAATACAAATCTGGTTAAGCAAATGATAACATTCAAATATATAAAAACGCTAGAATGCTGCAAGATTTAAATCCAAATGTATATGCAAGTACATGTTGCATGTTTGTCTCTGGTTATTTTCATTTGTTGGGCATGCAAAAGGCAAGGAAGTATATGCCATGCAGTAAGGTTGATCTAGACTTGTGGAAATGAATGAGACTGAAAGAGACAAGTGAATTGCAAACGGCTCTCACAAAAAATTTGGATACAAATAATCTGCAATGAAACATACTGAAACAACACTGAGCACCATTTTGTCACTTATTGGGCAACATATCAGCATGTTGGTCGCCAATTTATAGCAAAAAAGGAAGCTTCAATACTCAATAGGTCCGCAGGTGGTGACATGGTTCGAATAAAATGCTGAGTTTGCCTTGCCACTTTAATGGCACCATCATGGCAGTTCTGCATGTACGTTTACGTCCACTGTGCAAATGGTTTTCAGTTCAACTCTCACCGTGATCAGGTGAATTTCATTTTGGTACGAGCCTATTGGTTGCACACTTCATGCAACCTGCTTTTTTTTCTTTTCTTTGAAAGTTTCCACAGTTTTGTGTTCAGTTTACAGCTTGGGTTTTAGGTTTACAGTTTAGGTCTAGGGTTAGGCATATGTTGAGGGTTAAGTTTAGGGGTTATGTTTAGGTTTAGGGGTTAGGTTTAAGGTTTAACGTAGGGGCAAACTTTAAGATAGGGGTTAGGTTTAGGGTTTTAGGTTTGGGGGCTAGCATCACATTATGGACAAATATGTTTATTAAATTGAAAGTCAACTGGTGGACCTATAGCCACTGAAGATCCACTGGTGGACCTATAGGCACTGAAGATCCACTGGTGGACCTATAGCCACTGAAGGTCCATTGGCGGACCTATAGCCACTGAAGATCCACTGGTGGACCTATAGCCACTGAAGATCCACTGGTGGACCTATAGCCACTGAAGGTCCACTGGCGGACCTGTAGCCACTGAAGGTCCACTGGTGGATCTATAGCCAAAAAAGATAGGAAAAGTTTGAAATTTGTATGACTCGACATTGACTCGAGCTTGTAAACCAATGACTCGAAGTGACTCGACCATTCTTGTGACTCAACTCTGACTCGACAAAATTTCAGGTGACTCTGACTCGACTCTGACTCGAAGGGCTCGTGACTCTGACTCGACAAAAATGACTCGGGCACATCACTGTCTAAAACATGCGTTTATCAACTTGATTTTTACAAAACTTGAGTTTTTGTGTATGGCACATGTGTTGTGCACTAACTAGACAGACATAGCTACTATTAACAACTGCTTCACTTGGACACTTTCTGTTCAACTGTGGCATTTTCATAAAGTTATCAATATACCAAATATTTCAATCACTAAAAATTATAATTTGGTATATAAAATTATATCATTTGGTATAAAAATTATCATTTGGTATAAATATGTATCATTTGGTATAAATGTTGCTCTTGTTGGATAGGTTCTTTTCAGAACGGTTTGAAAGAAATTTTAGACCACAATTTTTTTAGGTGTAGAAGTTGGTTTGAAGATTTTGTTTATTTTCTCATAGGAGATGATGGTGGGGCATCTTTGAAAGTATAGTACTTACACATTACAGTTGCTGTAAGGGTCTNTTTGGAAGGAAGGTACTTACACATTACAGTTGCTGTAGGGGGCCCCTTTGAAAGCAAGATACTTNCACATTACAATTGCTGTTGGGGGCCTCTTTGAAAGCAAGGAATTTTACATTACAGTTGCTGTTGGGGGCCTCTTTGAAAGCAAGGCACTTANACATTATAATTGTTCTTCGGGGCCCCTTTCAAGGCACAGTACTTGCACATTACAGTTGCTGTTGGGGCCCCTTTGGAAGTAAGGTACTTGCACAATATAATTGTTGTTGGGGGCCTCTTTGAAAACAAGGTACTTGCACAAAAAGTTGCTGATGGAGGCCACTGTGAAAGCAAGGTACTCACACATTACAATTGCTGTTGGAGCCCCTGTCAAAGCAAGGTGGTTACACATAGCAGTTGCTCTTTGGGCCCTTTTGAAAGTAGAGTACTTACACATTACAGTTTCTTTTAGGGGCCCTTTCAATGAAGTTTAAAAGCAGAGTACTTACACATTTCAATGGCTGTTGGGGGCCCCTTTGAAAGCAGATTACCTTCAAATTGCAGTGGTTGTTGGGGGACCCTTTCAAAGGAAAATACCTGCACATTACAGTTTCTGTAGGGGGGCCCTTTGAAAGCGGAGTACTTACTTATGATCTGCTTTGTAGTACATTATAAGAGTGAATAATAAGTTTTTCACCAAAAATAAGGAAAATTTACACGCGTAACACCTCAAGGGGGGCCCCAAAAATGGGTGCCGAGGCAAGTGCCTCGCTTGCACAACTGGCTATACAGACCTGTTTGCGTGGGCTATCGATATATTCGCAAAACAACGCCAGATTCGCAAAGTTCAAAAATCACATCAAGGAAGGGCATGTAACCGTTAGTTTCTAATTCCATGGTGAAGCGAATACTATCATACACGGCGTTAATGTGGGAAAAACTCTCTAATTGCCCGGTTCGATATGCATTAAGTGTGAATTGTGATTAAAGCTGTAAATCCATGTCTACGGCTACTACTGGTTAATAGGCTATGTAAGTAGGCCGAGGCTTACTAAACGTTACAAATGGCAAATTTGATTTTATTTTTTTCCATTATCGTGTATGAAATACATGTACATTTTATGTTCATTATTAAGCCAAAAAGTAAAGATACAGGGAGTTTGCTAAATTCTTGTCCTTTTATTACTGTATTAGGGTTATAGAACTATTAAATTTGCTTTACTAGTGAGAATTGGTGTAGCCTATTATTAAAGTTAAATTTGATGTGTGGTTATGAAATTCGCAAAGCAACTGTGTTATGTGCATTCTTTGAGATCAGCCTGACACATTTTGAAATTAACTAATAACATTGGTAATAATGTAAAATCACAAATAAAGCATAACCTTTTCTATTCATAAAATTGAAAAGCTAATGAAGCTTTTAGGCAGTTATGATTTATAATTAATAAGGGAACCCAAAATAGGTCTCGCACCAGGCACCAGTACATTTTTTCCTCTCAAGGGTCCTGGCATCAGTATCTTCAGCGCTTTCTGAATATTTGTTGTGATAATGCAGCTGGACATTAAATTGTTTGTAATTGCAACAAGACAACTGGTGTATTTTTCCCCCCTAAAAAATTCAAACATCCCGCAATACCAGTTGTTTCACTGAATGGCGTAAGAGTAAATTTTGCCGATCAAGGCAAATATCTCGGTGTATTATTTCATGCCTCGCTGAAGGATGGCAACGACACACAAAGACAAGTGATATAATATTACTGTGCAGCAAACAAGCACACCGGCACCTTTTCTCAATGCACTACTCTAGTTAAAAACTCTTGTTTCGTACGTAATGCATGGCAATGTATACCTGCCAATTGTAGTGCAGGAACACACAGTCTTAAAAACGCCTCCTTGTTCGTACAAGGCCAATCGAAATTTGCATTACATCCCCAGGAATTCCAGAGTTCGCTTTGCCCATATTAAGTTACCTATTTCTTCAGGACATTTAATGTCTTCATAAGAAACAATTTATATGCCTTTGTTAAACGATGCGTATCTTCATCCAACTTTTTATCCGCTCACTATAGTTGTCTGATGCCTTTTACAAATCTTTATTTTTTCCCATTGTGCGAGACTACGACGACGAACGAATACAAGTTACTGGTGCGTTATTTCAGTGTTCGCTCCTCTTCAATACCAACTGCATTTATCAGCTAACTCCTTACTTGTGACATGTTGTGTAAAAGTATTTATTTACCCTTGTGTTCTTTTAACTTACCTATTATGGGCTTTGAGTCTGAAGCAATCACATAAATAAAAAAATTTCATTGCTCATGAATAATGAGAAAAATAAACATTTTTCTCTCTCTTTATATTATTAATGATCGACCACTTTTTAAACAAATAATTTTAATGGCCTTGGGATTGTATTGCACTTCATGCTAAACTTAATTGGAAGCTTCAGATAGAAAATACAGTAACACACTTTCTTACTCAATTGGGATTTTGTTCACATTGAAGCATTGTGTCAATATTTCAGAGCTCAGATCTGTTTATTTAGCTCTTTTTCATTCTTATCTAACGTAACCACTGCTGAATCGGAGAATAGCCAATAAAACAACTTTACTTTCTCTAAAACAACAAACCTAAAACGAATATTCTCTCTTCTAACTACCGAATTTTAAAACCTCCTGATTTATTTAATATCGGTTTCAAATTTTGTGTACTCTTATGGTAACTGTTGACTGCCTGAACACTTTGACAATGACTTTTGTGAGATTGAATCGGTCCGCAATTATCAAGCAAGGCTTGGTACTTCGCAAAAATATCCTTTACCTAAATTGATGACATCACTGCATCAGTTTTTTTTATGTATACTGGTCCCAACGTCTGGTCTGGATTTCCTGAAAACGTGACATCTCTTTCATCTTTTTCATTTGGAAAGGAATACAAAAATGTCTTGTTCTCTGACCAATACGCTAGTTGGTTTGTCATTCGTGTTTTCTTTTCATTTTTCTTTTAGTTTGTTTATAGTGCCACTTCTTTCCACAGAACCCTTTACCCTTCCAAGTGCTCACCCCACCCTCCCTGAACACACGCATGCTTTTCACTTTGTGCGTTTTTATGTTTCTTTGATGTTGTGCTTTGTTACTAACTTCCTTCCGATGTCCAAGTTATTGCATTTTTTCCACATCATTTTTCTTCTTCACTTGAAACCTCTTCAATTTAATGCTGATATATGCCAATAACAGAGCTGGCTGAGTGATTGACTCATGAGGTCATTCGCCAACACTTTGTGACGTCTCGAAAACGTAGATCACATCAATTGGCAGAATTCTTCAGTTCTGAATAGTTTTTCGCATTTTATATTTTAACATGCAATCAATTTTCCTGCTCACTGGCGTATTCTTCTTTTTATTTCATTTATGTTGCTTCCTGGTTTGAGTCACGAAAATGCATAAATAAACCAACCTACCTACCTGCATGCCGTACAGCTATTAATATTTGTATCAGGAAACACGACTTGCAGCACAGAAAAGGACTTCGTTCCAGCGAAAAAACGCAGGCGGCAGGCATGTTTAGCTAGAGTTCCGTTAAATTTCCATAATTTTACCCTGAAGAATAAGTGCAAAACAGAAAAAACGTCACGGTTTTTTTCGCAAAAGTATTGCCAGAAGACGTTCACCTTCCGTGCTCCCCATCTTGCGTGTCTGTGATTGTAGTCTTCGGAAAATAATTATTGTTGAAAGAATTATGGGGCGGGATCCTGCCGGCACGACACTGCTGTGGGTTGAAATCTTGTTCTTCCGTTTTTGTTACCACAAGAAATTGGTGTGATAAAGAAACTTTTTGTGGTCAAATGCTGGAAAGGCTTGTTTGATCACAGTTGCCTCTTAGTATTCTGTTGTAATAAGGGCTTCAAACCAGGTGGAATATTTGCTTGAAGAGGTACAAGTAGCTGTGGCAGGCTGCGACGGGACGCCGTAGATTGCGATCACGGCGATAACCCAGTAAACGTTTTAGCGGTTTTGAGATAACAACTATACTGCGTTGCGACGTTCTCCACAATCCGAATTAACCTATACTTAAAATCCTTTAAGTTCAATCTGTGTTACGCAAGCGATTTAAGTTGGGAAATCACCCGCACGTTTGCGAGATTTGTCAAAATGCGCGAAAGATTCCTAATAGTTTGAACGAGAGGTACTAGATTCACTGAGATCGTCACTTTATGGTTGCAGTCCTTAGATCCGTACTATCACCCTAAAAACACCAGGCGTGTATAGAATAAGGTCCAATCTGTCCACAATCATCACAAAAAGAAAGTATTAATGAGAAATTGCATGGGATGCAGCCTATCAACAACTACGTTTTGGGGCCACTTCTCTATATTATGTACATAAATGACTTGCCAAATTGTTCAACATTCACCACTGTGCTTTTCGCTGATAATACGTACCTTTGTGTATCCAGGTTTTTTAAGGTGCTTTAGGGACCTGATCTGGGACCCTAGAATTGAAAATTGAGTCCTTAGAAGCAGCTTTTCAAAGCACAAAATGACTAGATATGCTAAAAATTTGAAAGGAGAGCATGGCCCCCTGTCCTCCCCTGGTTACGCCTATGAGCTGCTCTCTGGAAAGAAATCGAACAGAGTTCGAAAACCTTGCCGCATGTCACCTTCTGCAAACAGTTTAAGGATCTTCTCTTAAATTATGAATGGGCTTGTTCTTTATGCAACCATATTTAGCTACATGCCATTTTACGGTAACATCTCTCTTCTCCAAGAGTGCAATGCTTTGGTTAGCTTGTATTTTTCTTTTTTGTCAGTTGTGTGCTTTGTACAATTGCTTTTTTGCGATGCGACGCTTATGATGTATTTATGCATTGTGGCACTGTTTTTGTTTTAACAAATTTTGGGGGCGCCTCGACTAGATACTTTAGGTTTTTTTCGGCGTCCTGGTTGCGGGTATTCTAGTAGTGTTTGCTTCCACGTTGCTATGCTGTATCGTAACGAATAAACTTAACACCACCAAAAGATTGTGATTTGAAATATAATTGTTCAGTTTTTTGTTTATTTGTAGTTAACCACATTGACAGATCTGAAACATTTTATGATAGTTTTCTGATACCAATTTCTTGCATGATTGTTTCAAAGCACTTATGGGATTAGGCTACAACTTTGCGCAACGGTAGAATGCCTACAGTTTGGTTGAAAAGTGATGAAAAACAAAAAGAAGCCTTTTCAAGAGACACAGTTTGGGAAAGTTCATGGCCCAGCGGCAGTGTTACAACTTCGATGAGGTTAATTCGTAACAGTTGTTCTTAATTAGCGAACATGACGTCTCACCCGTAATCACACAACCTATCGAATTAAAAGTTGTGGGTTTCCGAAACATTGTACGCTATAATGAATTGGTTCCACCGTCCAGCAACTACGATTTTCGCTATCACCAGACTTGGCAATGGGAATGAGACCCCCATGAAAATCCCATGGGATGAGACAGTGGAATTTGTCCCATGTACTATTGGGACGGTATCCGTACTAGCATTTAAATCTACCTAAAAAAATATGATGTTTTTTCTTCCATCCTCTTCCTATAGCAAATGGAATTCTGAGATATTTTAAATGTTTTTAAAAAGATCGTATGACTTATGCCTCTTTTTGCTAGCAAGAGGCATTTTGCTTCTTCTTGCTGTTAAGAGGCTTTTTATATGCTCAGGCTGTATTCAATTTACTCCGGAACGAAGGGCAAATATTTAACTCATTTCTGTTCAACCCTCTTTGTTCAAACTTTGTCATGACGCAATGCCGCGAGGCATCGGATAAAATGAGGTTGTTGAGCCTTTTTTCAGGTGACAACTAAAAACGGATCAATCAATTTTCATTGGTCTCCCTCATAAATATGGCGCCCTTAATTGGGTTCTTTGCGTTCTTTAGCCGCGGCTCTGTGGAGGAGACTAGACAATATACATGCACGTGATAAAACGTACTTCGTATAACTAATTTTGTGGGAATCCCATGGGATGGAACAGTCACAAGTTGCCACGGGATGGGATAGGACAGAAGAAAGTGTCCAAGGACAAGCCTGGCTATCAAGACTGTGGCATAGTCACAAGCATGATTGTTTTTTTCTTATGAATATGCTTTACTGTTATATTTCCAATATTGGACAATGCTACAAATTAGCATTTCGTAGTTGTACCCCGGTGTTTGCTCAATTGCGCGTGCCAGCTTGCAAAAACCAAGAACACTGATGAATAAGCCGAAAATAGTGTCTTGTGGTTAAAGGCAGTGGTTAAGCTTTGCGGCGATTCTCTGGTTGACGCATGGGGCAAAACGTGAGTACCGTATTTATTCGAGTATAAGTCGCATGCGTGTATAAGTCGCATCTCCATATTTGACCTGATCAAACGATACAAAATTTTTTAAAGAACATTTATTCATAAAAATCACGTAACAAAAACATTAAAGCCATCAATGTCATTGCATTCACTGTCCTCAAATAGTTTATCCCCGTCTAGTTTGCCTTTGCGTTTTTCTTGCGATTGTCATTGCATACATGCACACACATGAAGGTGCAAAGCGCCGTCTAGATAAAACGCGCACAGTAGCAGCGTACATGCGCATGTCACACCTCTTGTGTAAGTACACCTCTTGTGTAAGTCGCACCTGACTTTTTGGGTGAATTTTTAGTACAAAAAAATGCGACTTATACTCGAATAAATACAGTATGTAAAAGCCTCAGCAGTGATCAGCATCACACACTAAATCTATAGTTGTAAAGTTCTGTTCTAAATACAGTGAGGTTCAAATTTTTGCCAGATGAAAGTAAGTGAAAGGTAATTTTTCATTTTCCGTTTCTGGAAAGAGGTTCCTTTTGCCTTACACGTGACGTTACTGACAGTTCTATGGTGCCACTTACGAAAACTAACTACAGCGTTTCAATTTTACGCAGCGTGTTTGATGAAATGATGTGGGCTTATGTTGCAAATGTTGAGTCAAGAAACTTCAAATGATTGCTTGATAATGCATCGGGTCGGAAAAGCTTTGTGAGTCTGGTAACTGTATCCAGGTTCTGCTGTGCAGAGAATATTAACTAAAATGTAGTAATGCAAGTCGGAATAAACATACCACATACGCATGGCATAACTTGTAATAAATTTTGAGTCTGGCTGGAAAGAAGCTATTGAGCGTTGTATTGACTGAAATTAGGGCCAATAGCAGTGACCGATCCAGGGGTGAAATTTGATGCAATTACTCCAAAAAATAACAATCTTCTTTTTGTGTTCGCGCCTATCCGCAAATTACTGCTAACGCTATAGCTTGTCTGGCGCTCGTTTAGCCTGCTCAATTTCGCTTGCCCCGGACGTCAAGTACTGATCCGACGTTGCATGGCAGGTTGTGTTCATTAAACAGCTCATGACCATGAAAATCTACGCGAAATCTACTTATGGAGCATCACCGAGATAGCACGTCTGCAACTGCGGTTTTGGAAGGATGGAGAGTTGCAACATCTGTGCACAAGTCAGCCTGTGGAAGCAAGTTTAAAAGATTAAAAAAGATCTTTAAACCTTCAAGTCCTCTGCTACACTTTTGGTTTAACTTAAAAGCTTATTTAGGTTATTTTGACCAGCTCGTAGTCTTGGGCGTCGGAAGTTTTTTCTCTAGGGGGGGGTCAGTAGGGTTTTTTTCCAAAATTTTTCCAGGGGGGGCCAAAAGTGGTGAAATTTGTTTTTTTCCCACTCAAAACTCAAAATATAATCTTTTTTGCTGAAAATTTCAAAATCCAAGAGCGGCCTTGGACCCCCTGCCTCCCCCTTCCGACGCCCATGCGCGTAGTAATAGATAAACTATCATATTTGAATGTATCACACTTAATTTCAGAAACGTAAGATTTTTTGGTACACGGAAAGTAGAGTGCTAAATAGCCTAATAATGAAAATAACGGCCAAAGCAATAGATGTAAACGACATTTTCGTAGACGTTTCGGTAACTGCTGCTTCCATCATCAGTACATTAGCAAGTAAGCTGCAGTGATGTTGCTGCAAGTTCTTGTGGTCAGTCGAGAGAAAAGCGTTGTAAAAAAGTGAAAAACGCGAAAGGCTGTTCTGGAAGTGACGTAGTGGCGCGGGGCATTGGTAGCCACGTGACTCAGCGGGTCACGTATCGATGGTGATGGCGCGTGACGTCACGGATGACGTCACGTAAGATGTTTTCAGAGGAAAAATCGGGTATTCGTTTTGCAATTTAGGAAGGAAGGATTTATTCCCAATAATTAAGCGAACGAGACTCCGTGATTAAAAATATGTTTATAGTGTGACATACGTATACCATGTGGGTAATTACAACCAGAAGCGATGAGTCAAAAATGTATAAGTAGCTTTACCTCGCCAGTTTTTCTAAATCTAAAAACCGCAATCACGCTTGTCGTAGACACGGACCGAGTTTAAGGGGGACGAGGAGGACATGTCCCTCCCAACTTTTGGACAAGAGTGAAAACATTATCTTTCGTCCCTCTCATTAGTTTGTGATAAAAATAATGTAGTTGTACAAATTTCATGGTTACATTACTGTTGAAAACACGCAGCATCAAGCCAGGGAATAAATAGGAAAAATTGACATATCACTGGAGTATATATAGACACAGTCAATGAACGCATTTACTATGTAAAACTGAATTATCATGATTGTTGATAACTGTGTTGATTAATTTGATTTAACCGAATCATTGTGTACATAAATGTCGCCCAATCATGTGACTGATATCATGTATCATGTTCTCGTGTCATGTTCTCGTGAGTCGAATTCCCGCGCTGGTCTCTAGCCTGCAATACACAGAACACGCTTGCCCCTGCTAGTACTCTATTTACCAAAAGATCTTGTAGTTTGTTTTTAATTTAATCTATATGGTTTTGGTTCTGGTGAGAATCTAGTTGGTTTTTAGTAGAAGTACATTTGTACATTTTATTTCGGAACTGACCAAATTTGAATTGATTATCACAATTTTTGAGCATAATTATGTCTATTTAAGCCCAACTCTCAGAATTAATGCGTTTTCATATTATATGCAGTCCTAGATATAGCACCATTGTACAGTACCACTTGCTATGTGCGCAGCCAGAATGGCATTGGACCATGGTCCCAAAAATATATCATTTCCATTATTTGCCCCCATTTTGTCAATTTTAGAAAAAGGTCGTACTACGGTTGAGTGAACATGGTGACGTCATCGAAACGCAAAAATTAAAGGTTTGTCACCCCCAAAGTTTATTAGCAAACTCGGTCCCTGGCCGTAGATATTATGCATAATCATGGTGGAATGTTTTCAAGGCTGCTAAAACATTTTCGTAAGCATGTAGCTGTGATAGTATTTAAAAAACTACGACAAAGATGTGAATCTGCGTTCCGGCAAGACTTTAACTGCTTCCCGTCCCTCAACACCATGTCTGCCATCTGCCTCCACCACTGTCAAACAGTTAACGCTTCGTGAATCCTTCAGCCCAGGTGTGTTTGTAGAGTTGAGGTATCGCTCGATGTCGCTTTTTTATTCTGATTTTTTGTGAATAAGAGCTAAGGATTCCTACTTAGTAAAGGAAGTATTCACTGTGTTGATAATTTATGTGAAAGTCGATGATTCTTTGCAGACAAAAGGCTCCTTTTAATGGATGCTCTCTTCCCTGATTAGCATCATTTTGTTGCAACGAGTCCAGAACCCGGAGCGACGACTGTCCGTTGTGATGTTCGTTTCCAGTCGTTACAACAAGGGCTTTGCGCAAAGTGCAAACAGGAAATTGCTAGCGAAATGCCAGTATTGTTTACAAACATTTGTAAATCATTAAACTTGTAATAACTGGTTGTCAAAACGCGTAATGACAAATGTTTAATTGACAGAATGGTTTCTGTACATGCCACTCAGCGCGAGGCGCTCGGAAAATTTTCTATCAATTGCGTAGTAGCAACCTTGCGTGGTGTGCACCGATGGTCCATAGCTTCCGTAATCCGACGAAGTTGTGCGGAACCGTGGATGACCTTTGTATCCGTACCCTTGCATTTTTTCTGGGTACTTAAATCGAGGCGGCAGTTGTCCATATTCCACTTTCTCATCCTGAAACTTTTGAAGGCTATTGCTGTTGACATTATTGGTATCAGAAATTTGAAACGTGCTCCCTGAATTCGGATTAATTTTCTCCATATTAACGTTGTATGTTGCATGGAAGACAAACAAATCTGATTTTTTACCAGTCTACCAGTCAGGTTAATCGGTTTGATTACAGCTTTATCTCTCTTGTTTTGGGGCATAGCCTGCATGGTTTCTATATCTGCCATATTGCTCACCTGAAACAATTTCCATTATGATCTAATAAAAAGATATGCTCAGCACAACAGAATTTTTACCATAAGCTACAAATGTACAGTACTTTGCTCTGTCAGCTCTTTTTTTCACATTTCAGCTATAATGAATCGTTTCTGTCCGCTGCGTCAAACTTGAAACATTAATCGTTTTGTTTGATACTTTCCTTCGCCCTTCGACAGTTTATCACTAAGTAGGCCTATTCGGGCTTCGGCGGCCATAAATTGCCACTGTAGTATCTGCAGCCAAGAGAAAATAGAATTTCACCTCCTGATATATACAAATTTTTAGTTGTTATATGACGAATAAGTGCGTAGGCAATGAAAGGAAAAGCTCTGCATAATGAATGTGCTCTGCATGGATCATTCAGAACTTGGTCTGTTTTTGTAAGAAACTATTCCGTAATTACAACGATACTCTTTTCATTGTGTTATTCCTTCAGCAGATATTATGAATAAATTTACCTGAAGTGCGAAACACAAGCAAAGTTTACCGAATTCAGTTTTCGCAAGAGGCACTGCAACAGAATATTGTCGTTAAACAAAAACAACGTTAACATAAACGTCCAAGTTTTAGTCAGGACGGAGATAACAAGATAATAAGTAAGCTGTTAGCTGTACAATTCAGGGGTAGTCAAACCATCAACCATGCCGTTTATATGTTGTATTACATCAGAGAGGGTACCGACCAAGTTCAAAAGGTGCTATCTCTTTATTTTTATATGGCCTACTGATGCGGCCCTCTCACTGAAAAGTTTGCCCACCACTGCCATTGATGTTTAGCCCATCCCGCGTTTATCACACGAAAAAATTGTACCACCACAAGCTATGGTGTGGATGCTTGTGCAAACACACTAGCTACGCGCCTAAATATAATAGCCTATTTGCAACTAGATGTTCCAACTCGACTCTTCCTACAACATATTGTTGTTTTCCCTTGCCATCAATTCCCATGATCAGGCTTGTAACGATAAAGAATAAAACGTGTGTTCAGTGGTGTGTTTAAGGGGAGGCGAGCGAAGCACTTGCCTCAGGCCCCCCTTATTTTAGGGCCCCCTCGAGGTGTTTCACGCGTAGATTATCCTCAGTTTTGGTAAAAAACGTATTTTCTTTCAAAAGGGCCCACAAATACCACTGTAACGCGTAAGTACTCTGCTTTTGAAGGGGATCCCAGTAGCAACTGTAATGTGTAAGTGCCTTGCTTTCAAAGGAGCCCCAAAAACAGCTGTAATGTGTAAGTGCCTTGCTTTCAAAGGAGCCCCAACAACAGCTGTAATGTGAAAGTCGCCTACTCTGCTTTCATAAGGGCCCAACAGCAACTCTTTGCGCGTGTTGTAGGTGCATGTGCACTGTGCAGTGGATTTTCTGATGTTCATATTTCATTAACAGAAGAACAGATACTGCTGTCAATCCTATGTCCTTGCAAAGATGCTCAGCCAATGTCGCGGCACACGTGATTTAAATTCCTAACAAAAAAGTAACCACTGCTAAAATCATTCTTAGAATACGGCAATCAGGCAGTTTTAAAGTGTCAAGTACCCATTGCAACAGACGAACTTAAAGCGTTTGGGTCTGTATACATAGTATTTTCGGATCAGATACGGATTGTTGCAGAATGTTCAGTGTTAGAATCTCTGGCATAAAAAGCGAGTGACCAGCTATGCATTCACTCATGGGCGCAATTAGGTGAGGGACAAGGGGGACGCTTCCCCCCGCTTTATCAGACAGCGAGGATATAGCCTAATATGCCATGTCCCCCACATTTTCTCTTTAGGTTTCGTAATATATTGGTCTCGCACAAACCTGTCCCCCCACATTTTACAACGAAGTTGCGTCCATGCATTCACTGTATGCAAAGATGGCTTTTATCGCCATGGAACTGCAAGGAACCGTAAAATTCCTGCCAAACTAAGCACCAAACCTATGGGTTAAAGTTGCTACTTTGATCTAGCTAGACCAGCTATGTCCAACACGCGGCGCTTGGGCCGCATGCAGCCCAATCGAAGGTTTTGTGCGGCCCAGTTTAGGTTTTCGCTGTAGTAAAAGTCTCCTACATGTTAACAACTTGTCCTTATGTTGATCACCTTGAATTTGACATTATTGTTGTAGGTGGTCCTCAGTGTCCCTTTATCACGTGTGTTACTATTGCAGTTAGGATTCGAACGCTTTCAGGACATTAGCTTTAACTAAATTTAGTTTGCTGTGATCAAAGTAAGCCACTGAATGTGCGGCCCTCATTAATATGTTATTCAGTGTGTGGCACTGGTTAAGAGAGTAACATAATTTTTGGCTCAGTGAGCCATTTGGGTTGGACAGAGCTGAGCTAGACTTTCACTCGTTCGCCAGTTACCCCTGTTAACTGTGCAGTGTGCAAGCTTTACAAAGACGCGGCCGGAATGATCATATATGTTATATGTCACCGACTAATTCGTCACCTAAAATCGTGCACTAATTTTTAATGATTTCCACATAAAAATTTTTATTTTTTTCTGGAAGATCTCAGTGTCTGATTCATTGCTGGGAACAGGCCCGCAACCAACTTGGGACACCAAGGGGCGAAGAGTTTTCTGAGAGCGACCCAAAATTTTTAAACTATATCCAATAATTTCAAACCATCTCCAACACATTTTTCCAGGGGGCTGAGCCCCATTTCGACCCCCATAGTTACGGGTCTGGCTGGCAAAGGATTCCTTTCGACAGACAAACACTAATTTTGTTTTATAATTATATTATTCTTCTCAGTTACAGAGCTGCATAGCCTTTCTTAGCTTGTGCTGCACGAATATAGTCACAAAACGATGGCTTTTTGACCGGGCACAATAAGCATGATATCTTCTGATTGTAAACTTTCTGTACGAGACATCACAAAACAGTAATGTTTGCACTTCGTATTATTGACTGATTGACGCATCAACAAAATTTATATATTTTTAGTGTTAACAATAAAAAAATAACTTGAAAACGTTATAACCGCTTTTTGCTGCAGAATAAAGGTAAACCTACTAAACTGACGGAAGCCAATAGCATGTCATCAACACTGACATGCTTACAAACATTTGCATTTTTACCCGTGACAGACCATATTCAGGAAAATGTATCTGTGTATCATTTTCATCAGTGCAAGGTGTGCTGCAATGCTAATATCAATTTCTTGGCAAAGCTGACTTCAAGACTTCATTTAAAAATTTTTCAAATGCAAATATTTGAATATTTGACGTTTACGTCCTCTTTCACGTCTGTGGATGATGTTAACTGTTAAAAGCAAGTTTCCTTACATTTAGTATACAGTATATAAAAAGGCATAGCATTTAACAACACACAAAAACGTTATCTTCACTTACCAGTGTTTCGCAAGCCACAATAAGGTTATGTTTCTTACGCAAACTGCCAATATTTTGCGGATCAATAATGGTTGGATTATATAGTTAAACATGTTAACATTTCTAAACCTTATGAAACGTTCAACTGTCGTAAACCAGCAGGTTTCCGTATGCCCGTTCACACAGAAAAAGCATCAGATTCACCCTCCAAGTCTATCGTTAATAGGATGACCACAATTACAATTTTCTAAAATGGAGCGGACGTAAACTATGTGATGAAACTTGTAAATAACGGTGATGCGATGGCAATTTCACTATCTCGAATTAGGACATGTTTTGTAAAGTTTTTTGACTTCCTGTGAAAATTCGCGTAAAATAATATTCATCGCATTTTTTTCCAAAATGAGAAGAAAAAATTTTACGGCCTATTTCTGTCCTTCCTTTTGCGACCCTTTCTTTTTTCAGCTATCTGCAATAAGCCTGGATGTCTGGGACGGTCGTAGCAGCCAACTTCGACAAAACCCCAAATCGGGACCCTCCCGGCACAACCGGTGTTTGAGGCCACCCTGCGTAAGTTAAGAGTAAATACTCAGCCATTGGTCTTCCACCCTTTCACGGCGAAAGAAAGATCTGTTGATCCGCTCCGCCTGACTGAAGTTTCTGTTTTTAATGTACCCGCCTGACTAAAGTTTCTGTTTTTAATGTGGATGTGTTAGCAAGCCTAAGTAACTTTCAAAGGTCCGATTCCTCTTCGCTGTGAAGCCAATGCGCACGGAAACACACAACACGGTGTATTCAAAAGGATTGTTAGTTCCGCTTTTAGAAAATGCGCAGAACTTGCAGGGCGCAAGGTGGAGTTGGAAATATATCCCTTACCGCTACCAGATTTGAAGATGTAGTAGGCTGATCTTAGTCTGCAACATCATACTAACTGTACATTCTATGGCTAAAACCTATGTCTAACGGTCTAACCCTTCTTGTTTTACTGTTATACGTACGTTTTGCATCTGTTTTAATGCTAATATCGTCTGAGCTTTAAATCTGACAATCAAATGTGTACAATTTTCTCATAACTTGGAAGCATGATGTGCAAGTTTGCACACAATCTAGACCACTTGAAGAACTCGATTTTTAAATTTATTTTTTGTTTGTTGCCAAATTTGAGTGAAAGCAATTGGCGGCAGGTTGAAGCCTGATATATCGGGGCAATTGGGGTTAACACTCTTGCCCAAGCAGCACTACGGCGATTTACCAAGTACCAAGTGGCCGATCGCCCAACGTTTTGATTCGTTGGCAGAAGTGTGGCACCAGGCCCGTAGCTTGGGCGGCGCAGGTGGGTGAATCCCCCTAGAAAAATTTTCTCCCCCCCTGGAAAAATGTATTGGACATAGTTTTAAAACTATTGGACATACTTTTGAAAGGTTGGGCTCCTCTCAGTTTTCGCCCCTCCTGGTGTCCCAAGCTGGTTACGGGCCTGAGTGCTGGCACTGATCTACCGCTGCGAACTATTTTGTGTTTCAAATTTTACTGGGACTTGGGCGCATGTGTGTATAGTTCACTCAACATAATTTGCTATCGCCACTTTCAATTTGCAAGGGGTAAAAATGCTTATATCATAGTACCACCCTGTTTCAAAATAGTGGGGTTATAATATATTACATCACCAGTAAGTTTGTAAGGTCTTTTTGACAGTGGTGGTTAATGGTTTGGCCACACAAATGGTGTAACTCGTCTTTAATGTGTTACCGGTGCAGTCTATTCGCTGTAAGATTGTTTCATACAACATTCAGCTTGTTTTAATTCAGCTTTAATGTCAAATGTGAACGTCGCGGTTTTTAACCACATCTGTCAATGTACATTAATTTCGGCGCTCTGGTAAATGGCAGCGTAATCCGCTTACTTCATGACGACGCTATAAATGCAACCTTTTCTGTAAAACCAGACGATCGAAGTTTATGGTTCTTGATGCAAGGTTTCACTAGAAGAAAGTCATAGCTTAATCACTTTAACGCATGCAAAGTCTTCCTCAAATTTTCATGCTGACACATTCTTCCTGACGGGATGAACACTGAAGATACAGGGTTTTGCAGCTCACTATTTCTGTACACTATTTTTGGTCTTGCCAACGCTCAAAACTTGCGTTTGCATTAAGTTATAAAACCTCCCGCGTCACAATCTGCAGCATAACCCACTGAAACGTTTAGAAATAGCTATTTTTGAAATCTCACTCCTGCATAACCGTCTCCCGTATCAAAAATAAACTTTTCTGCCTAAGGTAGCAGCAAGTTGTGAGGTAGGGTGTAAGCATCAGCTGCTCCCTTTGATATAAATAGATTAATCAGCTACATGACAGCCGGTCTGGAATAGAACGGTGCAAAAACTTTCTAGATCCGCCCCTGACTATTACCATGCTTTTTCTCATGGGTTGATAAAGCAAATTAAGAAAGCTGAAGTTTAATCTCAACGTTTGGAGCAGTATGCCAAAAAGTTTTTCGAAAGTTGTTTTGATATCTGCCTTGATTGAGTTTTTCTTTTTCGTCAAAATCTACTCATGTTAATTAAAAAGTGCGATTTCGCATGATCCAAGTATTAAGCAACTGCTGTTGTGAACACGCATTTTTCGATTATGAAAATGAAGGTGAAATGTTACAGTAAGGGAAAGAAGTGATCCCGCAAAGTTAAAGCAGCAAGAAATGTCGTACATAACTAAACATAACAATTAATTTCTGAACTCCTCGATATATGTACCAAAGCAGTATTGAAATTGGCAGATTCTCATCATAATTGAACGTGTTGATCATATTTGGTCAAGCTCTTTCAAAACTCAGTAAAAAGCGTTTTTCCAAGTTTCTGCATTTGAACAAACTTGGTAAAAATATTGAGAAAAACTTTGAACAACTCCTGCACCAGCATAGCATTTCTGTTCGCTAGTGTCCACATTCATAAGCCTATATAGGAAGGATTTTCTCTGGGAATGAAAAAGTAGCCGCTTTTCCGCAAAAAATTGAAATCGCCTCGTGTTTTGATGCCAACTGTGACAAAGGGTTTTCATGCGAAGTGGATTGTCTGATAATTAACCAAATTTCCGTGATTTTTCTTTGCAAGGTCATTCACTTTTATCAAACCTCTCAGTTCCGCGCAAATTTTTCTCCATTCTCTTCGAAATTTTCACATTTTATTCGTTCAGTTCCACAACTGTTGCTATCCAGCCTGCCCTGATACTTTTTTCTTTTTTCCTGAAGCGCATAATTTTTGTCCTGCTGATTCGCAAACACTGTTCTGATTGGCCTGATTTTTACAAAGTCTGCAGTGTTAGAGGGCGGTTTTTATGTCTATGGCTATCTTGCTTATACTGAATCTACAGTGTCAGCTAACAGAAAATTTTCTTAAATGTGTCCCACGCGCTGGCATATAACTTAAAAAATGAACGGTGTATGAAGCTGATGCCAGCAAAAAGTATCTTACATATAACCCCCAAAAATAAAATGGTCTATACAAGACTTTTTCGCCAATTGCACTTTTCAGGAAAACTGTTTTGGTGTTATCTCTTTGATTCTTTTTGCTGTATCCTGTAGAACGATAACTTATTTAGGAAATGCACCCTTCCGCAAGATTTGCACTGAACGTCCCTGACTCTTTGAGAAGTGCATCTGCGCAACTAGCTTTTGTTTAACATTTTGTTGGCGCTCGCTCAATAATATGTTCAAAGCAAAACGACCCGAGTCACTCGAGCATTGTTTGAAAGCGCGCGTAGCGGACATACTTCAGAAAGAAGGGCGACGAACGGTGGAGCTCTGCAAACGGCAGCGGGTTCAGGTCATAAATTTTACTTTGTTCGGCGCTAATCTCCAGATCCAACTTGACAAAGAGCATCATTACGGGTCGAAAACAAAAATTTGCCAGCTTAAACATTCTTCTTATCTGCACCACGCGAAGTCACAGCTTGTTTGTAAGAAGTTGATTATGCGAAACTTTCAAGCACAAAGTATGTTGTCTATCAACGCGACGAGCGCATGCTCTCTCAAAGGGAAGTGAGTTGTTTTAACTCCAATTCAGACCACAGTTTTGCGTTGATCCGAAGAGGAAACGGTGCGAATGTCAAAAGGGACACAAAGTTGTTTATTTCGCCGGAAACTAATTTGTTTGTCATAATACCACCGCTGTAAGTCAAAAAAAACTCTTAAGTGTTTGAACAGCATCAGTCACGAAAAAAAGTTCGATAAATTGAATTTTAGAAAATTCCTGCCCTACGATTTTAAGCAGCATTTACTGTTGTGGCAACTACAACAACTGTTTGCGTTTGTTAGCGCCACCACGCGATGTTTCCTCTCAATTTAGTGCAGAAGAATTTCTACCGAGAATCAGTTGTCGAGAGCCCAGCTTCTCATATCACGCTTGTTCAGAAGTAAGCTGTTATCAAAAATTCTTCAATGTGCATAAATCACGAGACGGCTTTGTTTCGAATGACAGCCGACTGGCTGTTGTGGAGAGATGACTGTCGTGCGCGCCGCAGACATCGTGTGTGGTCTCCGCCATTGCTGAAGGTAGATCGGAGTCGGAGGATGTTGGATCCCGGACACAATTCCGTCGCCATTTTACAACCTTGCCGCCACTGTGCTTACACTGGATCAGGTTATCTAAGGTAGATAGTAAATAGGCGCGGCTGGGCATGGCGTTCGATTTTTGCAGAAGGTTAATGATTTCTGCGGAGAGATACTAAGACAATGGCAGCTGAAGTTGTCAGGTCACAGCACCTAAACATTGCCAGGGTTGGGTTCAGCGTTTCTTTTAAAAAGCGGTGTTACTTATAAGACATTTAAAGGAGGTGACTAACAGTTGGATTGTTGGCGCTTGAAACGTACCTTTTGAAAACTTTGGTAAAACACATCTCTGTCACAATTATTTCCAATTTAAATATCAATTAACTCTTGAATGCAAGGTGTTCGTTTGACGATTAATTAACCCATAATAATCACCTGGTTGCTAACTACCAAATATACTAAAGGAGTTACGCAGTAATGCAAAGATCCAAATGCTGTCTGCTCATGAGATGATTTATTTCTTTATTACTGCTCCATTTGCAGGATAACCGCACTTACGAGAATCTGTCTACAGGTGTGCTCGAAACATTTTTTCACTTTTATAATCAGAGAAAAGGTGGAAAGTACAAAACGTGCGAAACCACGGTTAGACGGGAACAGGGCATCTGAGGTGTTTGCTTGAAGGAGGTTTGAGAAGAAGAGTGAACACATCGTACGCAGCCGAACCGAAACACAGCTTTAGTCATTAACAGCCTTCTCATCGTGGGTCGGGAAGAACGCGGTACCACTGTGCAGGCACCTGTACAGCTCAGAGCGCCCACAAAAGCCAGCTTGTCGGTCACTGAGATGAGCCGAATGATGTAGCGGAGAGAAAAATTAGCTGGTTAGGAATGGATTGATGATTACAATTTGTTACTGATCAGGAACAAAGCAGAATTGGCATAGTTTCAATAGGTTATATTGCGCTCATCGGTTTTCGAATGAATAAACTCAAGGTTTGAGAGAACATCATTTGTTTTCGAAATCTTTTTTGTCTGCATGAATTCTTATCTAGCGAATAGCTAGAATATTAGAAGATGAGTTAGTCTTACTAAATGCATTTCAACGTAATCCATATGAGGCAATCAAAAGCTTAACAGCCTTCGCTAACTAGAAATTCTAACCATTTTTATTTAGAAGAAACGTAATGTCTGCCATTTGCGAATCTGAGAAAAGACATTGGCATGAATCACTTGGAAAATAACTGTGATGTCAAATTTTATGCAAAACTACCTTGCATATTATTTGTAGTAGATCAATTCGTAGCAGTCTGTGCACACTCCGCAGTGGTTCAGTTAGAGCAGCCGCGAGCTCTCAACACGCCAGCTTGTCATATTCGCTAAATGATTGAGTTTTTTCAAGCTGTGTGGTGGTACAGTAATGCTTTTTGGTGACATTTGCGGAATTGCCTTGTCTTGAGAGGTGTATATAAATTTCGTAATAATGGCAGCAACTACCTTATGCTTTGTTTACAAGATGTACAAAAGTGCGCAACCTTTTATCACATTCTGAGAAACTGTTTACTTGAGTATGTCTTCATTCAGAGCGAAGCGGATTTAGGCGAACCCCACCGATTCAGTTCTTTCTATTTACGGTTGCATTACTGTGACAAAGCAAAATGTTTATGAAACGTGAAGCAATCTTTCATGTACCTTATCTTGGCATTGCTTTTCTGACAGTTTAGATAAGCTATTTCTATTCTGCAAGATGCTGCTCTTTTCCTGTTTACTGCTATGTTGCGCTGGTATGCCTGCTGCCTGCACCGGCTCTGCTAGAAGAGATAGTTTGCCATTGCATCGTTCTCATCGCGTATCTGGACGAACTGTTCGCGGCCAGCCGCGACAGGCTGTGTTAAGGTCGTTGACTAATGAACAGCGTGTTTTCCTGCACCACGATACATGGAGCGTGTGGGTTGATGAGCTCAGAACCAGCAAAGACATACGGAGTAGTATTCAAAAAGCTCTGAGCACCCCAAGTTGGTGGGAATCGTGGCAAACTTTACCTAGCACAACCAGGGACGGCGTTATTCGGCATCTGCTTCCTATCTTGATTGGAGATCCACAACCTGGCGAAAGCGACTGGCGTTTGCATTGCTCCGATGCTTACAAACTCTGTCAAAGTGACAACAACTGTAGATGGAAGTACTGGAATTATGCTCGATCATGTTCTGCTGGTGGTGGCAACGCCGCATGGCAAAATATGAAAAGCTCTTTCCAGACATACGGGCCATCAATGCAGAACATATTTCAGCCTAGGTTTCTCTCTGCAAAAAGAAGAATTGCTAGATCCCTTTCCAAAAAATGGTATGCAAGAAGACTACGTGCAAAGAGATTGCGTTCTCGAAAATTCAGGAATAAAAAACTCAGTATGCGGCGAAAGGGTCGATGGACGCTTCTTCGCAAAAAATGGCATCGCAAGCCATCTGCAAGACGGACTCGCAAGAAGCGGCGAAAGTTCAAACCAAAGAAAATAGCCTCCCGGTATTTGACATACTGGATGGGGCGTCGGTGGAGAAAAGTCTTCAAAAAGACGTTGCCGCTGTATGACGTTGCACAGTGTTCTTCAAACTGCCGAAAAGCACTGATTTCACTCAACAACACCGTTTACGGTGCTCTGCTTGCCCGTTGCGATTGTCGAATGCGCAGGGCCGTAGAATACTTGACGACTTTCAGCAACTCTGCCCGTGCTACGAATAGTACGATTCGAAACAGCACAATACCCTTTGCGCAAGTGATTGTTCGTGATGGGCCGTGGGATGAAGGGATGTGCAGGGCGCAGCAGGCTAACGCAAAAGCATGCCGCCCTCGGCTGTTTAAGGCGCGCTCCACCCAGATGGGCTGCACTGAATCCCGCATTCGGTGCGAGCATAACCCGAGGTGCCGCGCAGCGCAAAATGCATTTCTTCTCAAGTGCTCGCAGGTAATAAGCGGCGTGACTTGCACGTCAGCTTGCCGCAGCGCGATGCTTGCGTTGCAGCGAGCTTCGAGGTACTTCGGCACGTGCGTTTGCGACGGCTCCGAAGCACCGGACTGTCAGAAAATACGCTCGAACATATACGATCTTTGCCAGGACCGTGGTGACTGCGAAGAGGAAAACCATTTGGTCTTCTCCAAACGCAGTCCATTACAAGTGGCTTCACAGAAAGGCGTCAGATGTCGCCGAAAAAAGCGGACAAACGAAGCTCTGCCAGAAATCGGAGTGTTGCACAACAGCTGTAACCACAGAGCTTTGCTCCTTCGTTCTCTGAACTTGCTTCTTATAGTTCTTTTAACGCTTGTCGTCCCTAAGTCATAACTGCTGATATCACTGACTGTATGCTTTTTACGCGCGCCAGAGATTTTTTACGCTCTTCATTTGTTTATTGTTGTTCATTTCTACAAGATTTTCAAGTGTTTTATATTACCTCGCATTCAACTGACCGATTTGTTCTGCATACTTTTATTTATTATTTTTATATTGATTTTGCCTGCATTAAATTTCAAACGTTTCACCAATTTTGTGTTTCCTTTTCGCATGCGACTGGAAAGTTCGTGGCCTACTCAAAGAGACTTCTTTGGTAAACGCGCCGTATTTTTCCTCGTCAGGTTGTCACTAAACATTGCAATACATGTAATGCATTAGGCGCTGACTTGTTACATGAACTTTATATTTTATTTGTTTATCATCGCAAATGCTCGTCGAACGAGTGCTCACATTTGACAGTGAAGTAAAAAGATTTACTGGCGGTTTCATTGCAATTAGCTGAAAATATTTTACATAAACATACGCTTTACTCCGTTTTAGTCTCAAAAGATTGAGGCACGGAATGATTGCTCAACGATTCCCCAAATTGCATCTGTTTCTGCATTCCAACACCTTTTTGCATTCCTAGATCACGAGTGGCCGATAATTCTGGGCAAAAAAACAGGTAATTCGTGAAGACGATGCCCAGAAAGTATGCTTGCCTGTCGTGAAAACACAGCAGGCGGGATCGAGAAGCTGGCAGGTTGTATGAAAGGCGATTGGTTCAAAATACAAGCACATGAAATGACTGATCGAAAGTACACGAATGTAATGAATCAGGAAATTCCTCAAACATTGGGTGCAATCAGTATTACACGCTTGGCGGCAGTTTTGCAATTGACAACAAAAGGTAATATATCCTACTGATACAACGAGGTTTCCAGAGGCGTTTCTGGCGACTTGATTTATAAATACAAGTAATGTTATATATTTGCCTTACTTATTATTTTTGCTATCATTAAAACGCGACAAATCCTTTCTCAACCGGACTGTCTTCTTATAACGTAATTCTTTTTCTGCCACGCTGCGTAAAACATATTGTGAAAATGACGCTGTACAAGCGTAACATATATGAAACACGAAAGGAAACATTTGTTGGTGTCGCGAGCATTTTTTGCCAGCATAACTGAAAGTAGGAAACATGGGGTGAATGCTATTTGACAATTTTCCTGTCATACCCTTTTTTGCCAGCAAACGTTCTTAAGAAAAGTACACAGTGACGTCCTTGTAAAACCTCTTCACTGCTGAACAAGAAACAACTTTCATGTTTTGTCTTCAGATCTTGAACTGCATGCTTACTGCAGTGATTTGTCAGATAAGCAAATTAGTATCACCAATATTAACGTAAACAGAACATTCAAAACGACAGACGTTCACGATCTTTCATTGATTCAATGAATAGTTATTTTTGGACTCAGACGAACATAAACGAGTGCTTGATGGCATGCTTAAATTTTGTGGAAGTTGGTTTTCGAATAGTACTTTTATTGGACACAAGTGTTCGAGAAAAATCAATGAAGTGGCAGAACGAGGCAAAGTTTTTGCACTTTTGTCGATAGGTAATCGCATGATGTGTATAACGCTACAAACACAAAAAAGGCAAATGGTCAAAGCAGTAAAAACAAGGTTGACAATTCTAGCTCACAGGCGTAATGCAAAGTCACTAAAACCAAACTGTAACGTGAAAACGTTTTCACAAAAGAAAGTCGGGCATAACAGGCCAGGCAGAGATTCGGGAACTACCGCCATTACTGTTTGTGCGACAGCGACTCACAAGCTGCGGTCAATTGTTTGCATTGTTGGGCGTTTGTGTCGCCGGCTCCGGGTGTCATGGCTGCACTTACTGCTTGCGACGTGCATGACAAATTCTGAATGACGTATTGTGCACGCATTCGCCTGTTCCTGTTATTGCCATGGTAGAGACCACCCACATGCGATGGAGCATTCGCAAGTGGATGTCGGGACACCGACGAAGACGTAAAAAGCTTGTCAGCTGTACAGTGCTCCTGGCTTAGTTTTCTTTCCAGTCTTGTATTGCCTACATCCGTTCGTCAGGGCGCGCGTACAGTTGCATCTTACTCTCAAGTTTCGGGAAACGTGGCCTGACAGCAAACAATGCGTCTCAGAATTTCCTTTTGGTTCTATGCCACTTGAGCTTCACAGTGTGTTAACTGTTAATCTTGAGAAATAGAAATGTCGTCTTTCTTGACTTTGACAAATCTGAATGAAATGACACAAGTTAGTAAATGTAAGCGGACTTGTGTTGTCGTCGACGACTTATCTAGGGTCTGTGTTATTTGAAAATTCAACTTGAATGCTGGACAATAGGCAAAATAAGCCAGTCGGACATCTTTATGATCACACAAAATATAGTACTTTGCTATAGTTCTGTTCAATGTTTTTTCTAAGGCGTTTTGAGAGACCGATACGGTCTCTTGAGGTGAACAAGGTCCAACACTAAAAAAAACTGGTTCTGTTTGTGATATTTAGATCGGCCTGCAATAACCTTACGTTTCAACTATGCACATACAAAAACGGAAGACCACACCAGTGGAGCAGATTAGAAGCTATTTTTATATGCACTGCAATGGTATATTTTGACGTCAGCAACGCTGGAGGGTAAATCAGGCTGAACTGGTGTCTTGGTTTAGGTTTACCATAGGGTGAATGAAGACATTCCTGCATGCAATGAATTATGTAGACAACCGTACAAATGATACTTTACGCTTCTCAGCGATTACCAAGGACTAAGGGTGTGGCTCACACAAGTTGCAGGTTTTCCGACCAAAAGCGTCGGTCAGAATTGCTCAAGAAAACAATCCAGGGCAAAAATGTAATAGTCAGTGCTGTATCATGGTCAACTGAAATCTTGAAAATGCATTATTTTTCTCCACGGACTACCAACAACGTCATTAGCAACACTTGTTTTCTGTTGTCAAGCTCATGAGCTTAGCCGCAAACACAGAACTATGTATTGAAAAATTAGTTAAGTTTCACTTTTACTATCTTACGCCCGTACTTCTACGTTTACAAGTCAATCGGTTGCCAACGTCACTGGTTTGCCATTATAACACTAACTCCAAAGAGTGCGTGTCGAGGTCGAGTATGAAGTGACTGCAGCTGATCCAAGCCACAAAGCATACGTTTTTTCCCTAAAACAATAATTTAAATCACGGAATGTGTCATCAGCAGTAGTGTCATTTTGTCTGGAGGGTGTAATGTAGAAACGGGATGGTACCAGGAAGTTAAGCCGTGAATCATCATGATGACAATAAAATCAAAGTTCTTCAAGCCGTCAGTTCTTTTGACCACACTGTCAAAAGTATCGAGTTCATCAGTACATACTCATCACTCCCTCCTGCTCGTAAATCTTTGAACCTCTTTTAAACTTAGAAGCAGTGTCCAACTCAGTAAAAGCAGTATTACTTCCTCACATATAGCAAAGGTTTCTAACAGCAGTGTAACGAAAAGTTTGAAAAAAGGCCAAGGATGCTTAAGTTAAAGGTAATTAACTTTCATACATTGTTGATAACCTACAGCAGTGATTTTCAACCGGTGTTCCGCGGAAAACTAGTGTTCCGTGAAAGATCGTCAGGTGTTCCGCAGGAAATTTGAAAAGTTTGACTAGTGTTCCA
>JGI24159J19872_10001327_pt1 | contig 26843 bp, 20 predicted proteins | sample Ectturendosymbi4_FD_19872 | JGI IMG/M metagenome (IMG submission 19872)
TTTATAATCGTTGCATCAGAATATTATTGATGAAACGATTGATTTGTGTTACAGTATTGTTTAAAGCACATTGCTTATTTTCAGCATTAATGAAATTAGGAAGTTTACAAATAGGAGCCAAATCTTGTGGATTTATTTGTGTATTTCATAAACGCATTGGCTTCGGTTGCGCAAACTTCAATTGTAGCTGCCATGAGGTCGTTATTTGTTTCAATCTAAAAATGTTTAATGCAGAGAAATGATTCAAATGTCCAAATATAAAAGACTAAAACTAATTCCCTTTTTATCGATTTTTTATCGGAATTGTAGGCTGCGAAAGCATAAAGTTTTCTTTTTTTGTGAACTCCAAATGATTTTGCGTTTTAGTTCCTGTATGTGGTGGAGTTCTGATGGAGAGAAACGACGTGCTTCACCTGCGAAGCTATGCTTATCCAAATATTTATCCAAATAATCTAGATTGCACCTGGACGCTAAAATGGGAGAAGGTAAAGTGGTAGCGAATTTCAATCTGTGTAGCCTGTTTCTTTTCAGCAAATTGATTCAGTATGACAATGACGCAATCTTCAACCAAAACAAATATTTCTGTTTTACAACAAATGTTTCATTAGTTCTGATTTTTTGTGTTTGCTTTATTGTGAGTGCACACGTTCAACCTTGAAGTGGGTGAAAATTTATTTTCTGAATACTCGGAATTTTTCTTGGGTTGGAATCAGACTTGCAGATGCCCGAATCAGAACCGCCGCCAGAAAGCCTTTAAACGGGGGTGCTTTACGTTTGTGCAGGGCGGCTTGACATCTGAAAGCTTGATAAAAACTCCACTGGTTTGTAGTGTTTCATATTTCAATTTGGGGGTGCTTGGAACTTTGTTTGGGGGCTAATGATCCGAATGCTAAGCACAAAGACTTTTATGCTTTACATTAAGATAATGATGTGGTATGTTTCCCAAATATGATCGTATCTGAAAATCAAAAACTCAGGTTAGGGTTTCAACAATACATTGCAATAGCATAAGCTCATAAAGCATCAGGAACAACATGAGCAGCACTGCACAGTGTGTAATCGTACGACTAAGTGTATATGATCATAGCCCATGTTCAGTTTTACAGTTTTCCACGTCATTGGTGTGATTACTGTCTACACACCATAGCAATTTTTGTATTAGTTCAAAGTCATTTGTATGAAACCACTCTATGAAGATTCATTCACTTTAATCTCATATAAGGGCGGCTTTCTCTCTGTGGCGATTTCATACATATCTCAGTGATCATGTGACGTTGCCCGCCACATTCCTCGTACATTTCAAGCCCGGCTACACATCAGGACGACAATCATTAGAGTGTCTTGCAGGAAGAGACTCACTATACCTTTCTTCCATATCACTATCATCGGTACACAATATATTAAGCTAACTACGTTTTTAACTTTCATGTTGTTATAAGCTTATTAGTTTTTCTCGTACAACAGGGGCGCACAACGCAAATGGATATGTGGGCCAAAATTTTGCTTAAAATGTTGTTGAGGTTTACAACATGTTATAGGACTAGCTCATATAGTGAAAACAAACTTATTTATTTCACTTAACAACACACAACTATATACATTTTCAAAAGCATCCGTAAGAAGTCAGTCCGCATAAAAACCGCTGCTTTGGGCACATTTATTTCGACCAAAGTTGAAAAAATGTTTCAAAAATTTGACGAAATACACTTAATGATTAGTCGTATTAGACTGCAACACTACAGTAGCCTACGCTCAGTAAATACAGTATTTTTCCACAGCCTTGGTAGCCAGCCCCATGTGAAGAAGCTTGGTGATGATATAAACGCGAATTATACTTTTTCTCGTACGTGTCATTATCATACCTCTGCGCCCTGTGTTGTGCACCATTGTTTTGTAGGCTTTTCACTTACGTTTAATGTTTTATGATCAACGGCATTCGTCACTGCATAAATCGACGAAAGATCCAAACGATACCAAATGCCTCTATGTGGTAGAAACGGTTCAAACATGTTTTCAAAGAGCTCTGAATGGGTTTTGAAAGCTCAGTGATGTTTGGGGAGTCTAACCGGTTGCAGTGTGGTGTTCTCGATTAAAAAATTGGCCCCTCTACATGACGTTATGTTACCTCTTGCCTGCTATGATTGTCAAGCGTTACTTGTCATTTCATGATATTCTGAAATTGAAAACACTCTTTGTGAAAGCTCCCACGTATAATCTTGAACTCAACACTTTTATTGCTGTTTGAGTTGCTACGTAGACTTATGTCTGAATTTGAAGACATTTTTTGACAGAAGAAAATGCATGCCAGAACTCCGTTCAAAAATACCATCTACTGATCCTGAAGAGTTGTATTTTGAAGGAGAAAAATACTAAATGAATTCACTTCGTCTGACTAAGATAATAAGATCAGCAGTGGCGTGCAGCTAAATGTCGATATATAAACAAAGGGAGTTATTTTGCATTATGCACGCCTCGAGAATATTTGGTCATTGCGAATTTGTCATTAATAGGATTTGACTGTTTCAGTGTACAGTACTTATACACTAATGTGGCAGTCATTATCAATAAATAAAAGTAGATGCGTCCGTTACTGACGAAAGCACCTTTGTAATGCTGAAATTGTTTTACAAATAGGCGTATTGCACATTGACCGAGCTAGCGAAGATAACGAAATTTAAAAAACGGTTGTTTTTTTAATTATCTGAACGTGCACAGCAGGCTGTTTCGGTATTGGACATCTGATTTCAGCCATTCTTTATCGTGATTGATGTGTGATGTTGCTATTCGTTTCTTCCCAATAAAGTTTATTTAACTCTGTCATTTCTTTGCAGCCAATCCAGATTCAGTTCAATCACTTTGATCTCGAGTGGTGTACTGCTTGTTCCTGTGATGCTGTTGAAATATACGTCAACAACAATGAGGTAAGTGAAAATAGTGTTTTGACGATTTGCAAGGTCAAAATTGTTACGAAATGCGTTGAGCTTCAAACAAAATACAACTTTTACCTTGCCAAAACGAAACTGTGCTAATCATGAAAAATTCACGGGGGAATTTGCTTAGCAACGGCTACTGCATTGATGATTAACTGCCAAATTTTCTAATGCCGAAAATGCAAACGCTTAAAAGCATGCAACATATTCTGAAAACGTTGCTAGAAAAAGTGGAGGTTTTAGTTATGTTCTTGGGTATTTAGCACAAAAGGTTTTGCAGTCAAATAGACCACAAATAGTGGTATGTGGGTATGCAAAAAAGTGGCAAATTCGACGTTTTTCTTCATTGCTGAAAGACTTAACTCGCCTTTATTTTGATATATTTGAAGATTCCTAAAGCATATTGCGGCAATTCTGATTTCGAGACATTCACCAACGTTGGCGATGCCAACATCACCATTCGGTTCCGCACCAATGGAAACATTTCTGGAAGAGGATTTAACATATCTATTTCGAATTTCGTTGGTAAAATTGTTTTTCGTCATTGTATTTTCAATTTATTGTGTATGCTTTTATTAAAAGTAGCTTGCTTTTTATTATACTTATTACAGCTTTCACAGGATAGTAGTCTTTTCGGTACCACTATGAAACAATCGAAAATTATCTGATTAATCAGACGTTCGTTTCAGTTTTCACAAAAGTGCAAATGATGATCTGAGAGATTGAATAGGCTCAATAAAATAAAAAGTGGTCATCTATAACGTTATCGAATAATAATGTTTGTTGTTGAAAATAAAATTGCACCAGTGTTGACCTTATGTTCTAAAGTATGTACAAATCTGACGCATCATCAACCATATGATGATTTGAAAATTCGCGCACGACTTCAAGACTTCATGTGTAAATACGGATGCTAATGGATACAGTGAAAATTATGAAGCACTTCGGTGCAGAAGTAAAGACGTTGATGAAGTAGGCAAGGCATTTTGAAGTTCGCGTCTGTGTTACATTTTAAAATTATTTCTTGAAGCGCGACAAGTTCGTGACAACTTACATTTCTAACAAAAAAGTAGCCATTGTTAGTGCGATAATGCCTTTGTGAGGTCACCGTACTTTTTGCTTATTTAACACAAAACTTGGCTCAACATCATTGCTTATTTTGTAGAAAAACATAATCCCTAAGGCTGCTCTACTTTTAGAACCTCCAAACTCAAATGATCTTGGAATTTTGTCCACGGATGTACCAGGAACAAAGCTTGAAAACATCGCAGAGGGGGTAATAACATTGTGATTAAAAAAAGTATTAGGCCTATTTTGTAACCGAACAAATTGATTTTTTTTACTAAAAGAACGCATTGTTTTTATCTTAATAAACTTAATTTATCCCGTGACCTGTTAATTTTCTACAAGCAATATGGAGCAACTTTGTAACCAGACTTTTTTCATCAAAAAGTGTTCTGAATAATAATGTTCTAGAGTGTTGAACATTGTTCCTTGTTTCATATTTCATTGTTTTACGTTGACATGTCTTTTGAAGCAATGCTATTCCCCTTTCAAAATTAAAATCAACTCAACGAAATGAAAGTGCTAACGCATAATTTTATAAATAGTTGGTTTGTACAAAGTTGCAGCATGACTCACGAGTTCCAGCGAAGTTTAATAATGTTTGCGCTGTATCTGTGCCCCTGAATCTACGTTTCGTTTTCCAGCTATGCGCACTGAAAAACTGTAAAAACACTGCTCAAATATAAAAAAACCCACACGCTTTTCTGCGGTCACGTTGACGAGAAACAATTCTCGTTTCAGATACACCCAAAGCGCAAACACTCAGCGCAACCATCATTCTGTCTGAAAGCAAGGCTTTTGTAGTAACGACATCAAATTACAATGTAAGAATAATCTCTTACAAAGGATGACAATCCCCACAGCACTCAGGCTTGTAAAAAACGCTTGCCCTTTCCTTATTCAAAGAGGGCATCGCTTTTGTTTCATATTGTGAAGTTCAGATGGAATCACATCACGACGCACTGGTGATCTTGCCAGCGGTTCTACCTTTGGAATCCTATGAACCCTACCATCCTTCAGTTTCTCTTTGATGTCAGCTAATCTCGGCTGAAGCTGGGTTTGACGTCGCTTCCAAATTCTTAGTCAATTCTCATGTAGTATGTCACGCGACCCAATTTTTTAATACCTTTACCAAGGAACCCACTAAAGTTCAGAAGCGTGGCTTCCATAAAAAACTTCGAATCGACCTCAAAGGTGTGTCCCGTTGACAATTTCTGCAAATGAATGGCTTTCAATTTTTTCCTTTACCCTGAGGAAAAGAGTGGCAACATGCTCCCTGGCTGCCGCCCTTGCAAACGTTATTCCACTCCAAAGATGTGTGAGAGATGTTGCGGTAAGATGCCAAAACGATGTGAAATGCTTCAAGCACCTCGTTTTCATGCCAAGCCAACTCTTGAAGTTTGGAACAGAAAGTTCGACTCGCCTTTGGACAAAACGCTGAAGACATTAAATGAGCAATGCAATTGTTTTTAGAAAACTTTTCAAACTCCCTAAGAAAACCTTGCCACGGTTTTTGGCAAGCTTTCAATGACGATGAATGTTTCCAAAGCACCTATTGTATCCAGTGACGTGGTTACACCAGATCTCAGCATTGCCACGTAGGTAAACGTCAAACTGATGTCAATACAAATCAACTATATCTTAAGCGGAGAAAGTCTTGCACAATCCAGTTGCAATTATTCACAATGCATGTTCATTGTGCTCAAGAACATCACTCCTCCTGCGTATCATATTCAGTTTTCGTGTTCTTACTAGAAGGCATTTTGAGGTTTGGCTTGGCTGATTATAAACTAGATTTCTTTTCAACACTGCAACTTTCTTGGCTAAACGTTTTTGTACAATGGATACACTTCCCTTCACAATACATTACAACAAAACCACACAATACTCATTAATAGGAAACAATGAGATCAGTTGCAGCAGGTCCAGTATAAATTTATTTGAAATTTGACGTAGTTCCAAGTAAGAAATCACAACAGTGACGTTCCAACGACAATCCTGTGACGGTCAGGCGCGACATCACCTGGATAAACGGATTGTGAGGCACAACGAGCAGAATATGCACTATCAATGTCAAGGATGAATAAAAACCTATATAGATACCTCCGTAAAATATGTTGAAACACTAATTTGACTCAATGAAGATCGACATCATCACAGCAATATATTTTTGCCTTCTGAATTGACAAGATACTTGCTTCATGTTTGTTAAAATTTATTTATTTACATTATATCATTTTTGCGTAATATTGTTTCAGAGAATATGGCAAAGAACAAGGAAAAATTGCAAAAGGTTTTGCAGGGAATTGAATAAAATAACTTAACACCTTAAGCGCACAAACATAAATTATTTCTACAGAACAAAAATCGTTTCATTTTATGAAATTTCGTTGGTAAAGTAAATATTGAAATTTGATTATATTTCTCATACTTTTTATTCTACATTTCTTAACGCATAGCAAAATCTACGTTTGAAATAACGAGTGAAAAATGCAAACTTTTCGCATGAATTTAATAAAAATAGTTTTTTAAGTGCATTTTCGTCTAATAAGCATGATTTTATCAACTTATCATTCAAGATATTATCTGCTCGTTGGCCAACTGTTGTCATCATAAGGCTGTGGTTCATTTTCAGATATCTTTGTCGAACAAAACAACTAAATCCGTTGAAAAAGCAATGTCCGATGTTAAGTCACTGACAGCCAACGTCAACAATTTGACATCCTCCAACATTTCCGTTGCCGCCAAGATTTTGTTGAGTCTCAGTGAAACTGATCCAAACAAAGCAAACGTAAGAATCGGTCTCAGGTTTGAAAAAATGTTCAATTTTAACGACGAAAATTCTGCTCTAACTACAAAAATACCTTGCTGCGATTTTTGTTGGAAACATAAACGAGTATGCATTGGCTAGCAGTTTGTACAACCTTTTCGCTATTGCTGACAATATTATGTTCATTTATGTGAATTACGGACACCAGTGAATCCACATTTAAAAAAAATATTTGCATTGGGTAGGGCTTCCACACACTGAGCCCACAGCCTGCATTCAAACGTGTCTGTTTGGCCGTGTTTCTGACAAGCATCTGAACACAGTACACAAAGGGTTTTATTCATGAACGGGAACCGTAACTGATTTTTTGGATGAAATGTGCAGCGTGCACGGCAGCATAGATTTTTATCAAAGGCCGTATGTTGCGCTACAGCCGCAGGTATCTCATTAAATACTTGTTGCACATGCGACGTTCCCGAATGGAGTACAACAAAGCGAATATAAATGATACTGAACATTTCAAACTCAGTAAAACGAATGAGTGTAGCAAATGTCACGTGTACAAGAAAAATATTTCGGGTAGCAATAGATATTCGGCAACGAAGTTTCACTTTTGCAGATTACGAATTTTTTCCATCATTTTTGCAGATTACGAATCAGACTCTTGAAGATGCTGTCATCACATCAAATCATCTCATTTCTGCAACTCAATCAAAAGTTTCCAATAATAAAACGTTAGTTATCCAGTGATCTAATTTCTCTGACGCCTTGTGTTGTTCAAAGTGAGATGAAGTCGAAATTGAACGCTTCTCACGAGTGTGATGGCGTTTGCTCTCCATGAATGCAACGTGTGTATTCCAATCAAGATACACTTTTTTTCATTTGATTTCTCTGAAACCTCCAGGGTTTTGTAAAACAACCGAGGTGTATACGAAATTGCAGCAGGACATCAAATAATACACGTTTTAACCTAAGTACTAATCGCTTTTGCACTTAAGAGCGCACTTTACTACACTTCAAAACCTGATTATCAAATTTCTTTGAAAACTACTCAATTCAGACAACGTTCCGTTATATAATGTGAAACGTTTTTTCAGCGTTTATCACGACTTTGATTTGATAACATATGATCCATTCGATCAATACAAAACCTCAAATTGTTTTGCGCATCCAAATGTGAGTATCAAAGGATTTGAAACTCCTGGCTCATGTCAACGGGTTGAGTCAGAACGTTATAAAGGTTTCGACAACACTCCTTCAACGAAGCTGCAGTCGGTGGAATCCAGGGGAAGATTTGGACTTCGTTGTTGGCACCAATCAAAACTATTTTCTAGAAGAGGTTACGATATTATTAGCCCAATGATTTTCACAATGTTTCGATACCACTCAGCGATTAACAACGTAATTTCATTTTTTTCGAAACATTTCAAGTTATTTCAGAAATTTCNATTATTTCCTTCGTCACAACCATAGCAATTAACATAAGCTGACATCTNCATCGCACAAATGCCCATTGTCAATTCAGTCATTCTGTGAATGAAATTTTGCATGTGATTTGTAAAAATCTTTAGCGAGTCAATTGTAAATCCTGGGTCTCTCGACTTTACCGCAATGTAGCGAAAATCTAAGTGCAACCTTTTAAAGTACTGTTACCATAACAAAAGGAGCACACGTCCTGCTTTTCCTTGCAGAGTCGATCAAAATTCATTACAGACAATCTTAATTTCACTGACCAATATGGCAGACAAAGTGGTTTTGCCATCTCGTGACAAAACTTTCGAGATTGTTACAAACCTAACAAGCCTACAGGTAAGTTCCTTTACAAGTATGAAGATCACAATGGAAATCGCGAAAAGTAGTTTAACACTTATCTTGAGGTTTCAAGAAATTCACAAAAATTGGTAATTTCAAAGTATAAGATGCATCATTTAACTTGCCATAGCAGTATTTTGCTTTAGTAAAGTGCAAGATATTTTTGACATTTTAATCAAGGTTGCGAGTTTTTGAAAAGTTGGACGTATTGGATTTCTGTGTGCAAACCAAGCATGTGAGAGTGCATGTGTGCTAATATATGTGTGCTGTTTGCAAGAACCCGTGTGCGCAGATTTTATATAAATTTTTACAAATATTTTAGACTATTGTGGGCTTTTAAGAATAAGACGTCACTAACCACAGCAAATTGACAGGTACTGGAAACAAACAAGATTAATGGAACATACAAACCTGTGATATTTCGTCCCCCTCAAATGGGGCGTCCAACAGTCGCGGTCACCATACCAACGGAAGTTTTACGTCACGCTTCACTGCCTTCAGTGCCAAGCACTCAACATCAACAGAAAAATTCTTCCTTTCCTGTTCGGACAATAATCTTTGTCCAAAATACCCCATCACTGTTTCCAGCAGAGAAGAAGGCGTCTGTGGTAAGCAGCACACAACACATCACTTTATGTGGTAATCAGTAGGGCCATTTAATGTCATAAAAGTCATATATTTTTATGTGATTCAAGAAGCTAGGTAACAAATTTTAACAAAAATCGCGCCCCTACAAAGTCCATAACGAATGTTATAAAGTCATAAAAGTCATATTTTTCGCGTTAGATCATGAAGTCATATGCATATTTTCAACCTAGCCTAATTCAATGAGGAAACCATTAAAACAATCTCAAAATATCAGGTGAAACTACTATATTGCTAGGTCTGAGCTGCATCCTGCAAATTGGATCCACTTTGACACCCTGTGAATATTGGCAATGACGTTGGTGAATCAAGTTATTTTGATGAAATGCAATGCACTGCCTACAAATCTATGTTCTTGCTGTCCCAAAGAATTAAATCAATATCCATGTATGCTTTCAATTTGCTTTAAACCAAACTATATGCTTTGCTGATCTTTTCTGACATTTGTTTTAGTGAGGCTTCAACAAACCATGGGGCTACCATCCTTATGCCTATTTTCGCTGGTAATGCTGATGTGTACAGTAACTGCATGTTCTAGCTCAGCCGCATGTTTTTTGTCATATATCGTCATATTTTCAAAGAAATAAAGTCATATTACCAAGTTTTTTAGTTCGTAAAAATGGCCCTAGTAATCAGCGCAGAACGCATCACTTTTCAGTATGTAGTAAGCAGCACAGAAAGCGTACATTTTATGCAGTCCAATAAAAGTCAATGATATTTGAAAATGCGCCTGATATTTAGTTTATGGTTCCACGAATGTGTAGGCCAACGTCTGCGCAGCACAACATTCACCAAATGACCGCTTTGAAAATTTGAATCTGAGCTTGTGAATTTCGTCAGAGCTACTTCTGTTTTGGTTGTTGACAGGCTGTCTCCATCCGGGTACCAGGATATGTTCCAAGAAGCAGCGACACTGGATTTAAGTTAGAATTTTTAAATTTCACAATTACACAAAAAAATGATAATTTCTCGGAAGGATCTTTAAAAGTGAGTTTTTTAACATTATTGCTATGAGTGCAATATTTCGTTGCACAAAAGGTTATTTTTTGCAATGAAATTAAAATGGTGATGTTATTGAAATTTCCAGGTTTTTTGCTTACACTCGATGTGGCACAGAACATCAGTGTTGCCACAAGCATGATCTTGTTAGGACTTGAGAAAGCTTGGAATTGATCTCTGTTCTGATTCTGCTGTATGTTACTGCAAAACGACGTAAAGAAAGATCAAATACCAGATTTTCATTTTATTTACATTTCATATAGACAGTCGACAAACCGACAGAAATAAAAAAGTGGAACGAAAAAACACATAGAGCAAACATTTGCGTTGTTTCTTGATCTCAAGATGATTTTACATTGAAAAGTGGATTTGACTTTTTCTGTTGATTTCACTGATGCATAAACAGTAGGTTGTGTTTTCAAACGAGACCCAAAATAGAATGAATCATTTTTCAAAGTTTTTAACTTTAGTGAAAGTAATATTTTTTATGAAGTATTGTTTGTTGCAAAGTAAATTGCACTTTGCAAAAGAACAAAAAGATGTGGTCATTTCAAAATATATGGACATGGAACAGACATCCATTCCGTCGGTGTATCTGCTCTTGCCCGTGACTCTTGCAGAAAATTAATTCTAACCACATTACTAATAATTTCAGTAGTGGAATTGCTTTCTCTATTGTTGTACTAACAACGGTACAATTGATCGCGTTGCATTAGAAAGATTTATTGTCTAACGTTCTTCGTGTTGCAATGCTTTCAAACTGCTTTGATTTATGCAATGAACAACATTTCATTGATGTTGCTCAAAGTATTTTTATTGTTAATACAAGCTTACCATCTAAGACAACAACATACCCTTTTAGTCGTTACTTTTGGCCAAGTTCGGCAAGTGATACCTCACCAGGTGATGGAGTTAGAGAGCTGTTCAAAACGTCCAAAGATGCGGCTACCTTAGACATTTCGATCAAAAAGAACTTGGTCGGTTTCGGATATTTTTGTTGGGGATGACGTCAAAAAGAAAATAGTTTTTTTGTTTCAGGCCCTTTTAATCGGGTCGTGGGCCACGACCCATTGGGCCGAACGTTTGAGTGTAATTTGTTTGGAAACTAGGCTACAATGGGAGTCTTTAGAACCCTTGATCGATTGTCTCTATCATTCTTGGGTCAAAAGGTATGGCTGAAAAGCTAAATTTGGACAAAAATAAAAAAAGTTTGATTAGCCTCAATAAAGAAAATCATTGTCCAACCACAACTCGCCAGTAGATTCAGCTAGAGAGGCGTTCAAACCCTCTGAGGTTGCGGCTAGCCTAGTAGATTAGATTTTAAAAAATTGCATAGGTTTTGACATCGGATTTTGTGTTAATGACGTCAAAAGTGGGATACGTTGAGGTTTTTCCCTCACTCTTGTTGGGCCCTAGGCCCTAACTGCAAGGTCCAAGGTTTTGTTTCTGTTTTGATAAAACCTGCGCTAAAATCCGCATCTTTAGAGGCCCTGGGTCAAGTAACCTGAGACAAAATGGCTAAAACCCAACAGAATTAATGACGTCACCCAAAAAACGCGAGCCTAAACCTTCCCAATTTTTTAAAATCTAAAGTACAATCTAATGGGATCTTTGAAGGGTTTAACCAACTCTCTACTACAATCGCCTGGCGAGTTATAGTAGTAAATGTTCACCGCTATCTTGCACCAAAATTTTGGCGCTCACGGGAATCAAAAGGTAAGAAAGGAAAATATGAAAAATTTTTAGTCAAAATAGCTCACAACAATTTGCTTTCACAACGGTGTAATTGTGGGATATGCGCTGAACAAGTGAGTGTTTTTGAACAACGTGCAATTCGCTTGCTGATTTGACAGCTGATGCATAACTTCAAGGTTTTAGGCAGGATAAATTGCCTATATACCACGCACAATTCCACTTCAGATCAACACCTTCCGCCATTTGAAAGAATGTCACTGCCACGAGAGTAAAATTTCCTTTGATAACGAAAATAGTGAGTCCATAAAAAAGGCTGTTGAAAACTTACTGCCTAATTGAATGTTGTTTTTGCAAACCATAAAACAAAGCGTTTTGATCACAAATAATTTTCAACATCGCAACTTTTGAATGGCATTTTTCATTTAATGTACTGAGTACCAATGCCTCTAAAATTAAAAATAATGATTATATCTTTGATGATTTGAAAACGTGTTTGAAAAACTTTCAAAAAGATGCGAGCGTCAAAATTGTATCACCTACTGAAGTAGTTTGTAACGATACATCACTTTTCTGCAGAAGTGGATATCGAAGCCTTTATGCAGTTTTTACAGCCGCAAAGATGAAACGTGGCTATCAAGTGGATGCAGAAATCCACCTCAACAAAATCCCTTGACGTGCAATTGCTTTGATCGCCATAGCACATTTGATGCAAACAAAAGATTTGCAACATCTCTCCATGATCACATTGTCGAACAAAAACAAGAGTATCCTCTTCACAGTTTTTCAGTTATTATGGTAAGTAGCACATCTTAGATGCAATCTGGTTTTAGACATAAAAATTCTAGTGATGTTTCACAAGCATGCAAGCTGCTTGAGTTGAAATTTCCAATGAGTCACTGACCGTTGAGCTGAACGGACGTTTTTTAAGCTGCTGTTGTTCAGGAACGTAGGAACAATTTCCTCTGAATTTTCTTGGTCAATTTTTCTTCAAGTTTGAGGCTTTAGTAAATTTTTGAATGTGCCTCTCATATGTATATATGCTCGCAGAATTATATTTGAGTTTCGTGCTTATTGACTCTCAGTGGTTCAAGTAGTTTAAAAATAAAACAAGTATGGTTAAGAGCAGCGCAATTACTCTAAGAAAANAAAGGTTGGTCAGACGCCCAAGTGAAACGACGCTCTGCAATTATCGGACCTGTAAAAGCTACTGCAATCAGTGGAAAAAAGACCTTCTGAACGCCTTTCAGTAATTGAAAAATCTCTTATGGAACGCTTCCTGCTGGCTGAATCAAGTTTAGAGCACGCACTCAACACGATCTCAGATCTGACATCTGATCTCAACGGTGTAAAGAAAGTGTTAGCAGAAATGCGCGAGAACGATACAAAGTCTGAAATAGTCTCTGAATTGCGATGTGAAAAATATAAGCTTCTCTTCATAGTCTACCTTTAGAATCTCACGAGGAGACTCCAGAGCAGAGCGAACATGTGATAAGCTCATGTCTGACCAATTCCTTGCGATATTGTGAATCTGACCTTGCCAAAATATCGTTTGCCAATGTTCACCGACTTCCAAAACATAAATCGATTTTACAACCTTCCAGCTCAACGTCTTCGCAATTTCCAGCAATAGTAGTGAAGTTCGTCAATATAAAAGACAAAAATATGTCTTTAAAACTGGCACCAGAGCAAGACAATTTCAGAAAAATATTACGAAACATCTACAACTGTCTATGGAGCAACAGCGCAAAGCCCTTCTAAAGAAAGCTTCCAAATTATCTGCTTCTTGAAAAAAGATAAGATGGAAAAATGAATGTGTGGACTATTGCCTTTACGCTAACGGTGAGAGGGTATTGCCTGCTTAGTTGTAATTATAAAAAGCGGCGTTAAAATCAAGTAAGTTTTCAGTTCTTCATGTAAAAACGAATAGCGCACTTACTTATAACAACATTAACAAGCTAGATGAAATCGAACTTCTAGCCACAGAATAAAATTTTTCTGTGGTCTGCTTAACTGAAACGTGGTTAGATGATTCGATCGACAACTTTACTGTTCGTTTCAATGGCTGTTCTGATCCTTTCGCCTAGATCGTAATCGACATGGCGGTGGCGTCTTATCCTATGTCAAAAATTATATTTTTTGTCTTCACAGTTACGATTTTGAAGCAGATGATGCTGAAATACTATCGCTTGAACTTAAACTACGAATTTTCGTTGTCTTTACATTGCAGTATGCTACCTTATGCCAAATTCGAACTCTCCTCAAGCAAACGTTTACCAATTCCCTATCCACTCTATAAAGTTGCTTCTTGTTGACCCTGATTGCTGTGATCTGATCGTTGGTGACTTCAACGATCATTCTGTAATCAAACCGATTCAGCTTCAGTCAAAGATTTTTCGTACTTTGTCATCATTTGGCTTCATCTCTTTATCGACACTGCTACACGAGATCGTATGGTTATTGACTGGGTTTTAACAAATGTACCATCGGCAGTCCTATCTCACGGTGTCTTGGAACCTATCAACAATTTAGATCACAACCCCATTTCTATTAAACTAAATTTTTCACTTTAATAGCGCATAGTTACTCTATTTTTATAGGGACTATACCACGGGTGTTTTTAGATTTGAACAGCTGTACTTTCCACCTTGGGAATTCATTATCATGAATTCCTCCAGTGTTAGTTCAGCTCTTTGAAATATTACAAATGTCATGAACCAAGCGCTCACAGTTTTATTTCCACAAAGATAACGTTTCCTTCTAACAAAAGGAATCCTTGGTTTGCCCTGGAGCTCCGACTTCTAATTCGAAAAAGATCTCGCTATTATAAACGCTGGCTTAAACTTCGATAGGTTCAATAACAGGAGATAGTGATCGCTGATCGGTAAGGTATTGAAAAGGTGGTAAATTATGGAAATCGTTAGTTGGAGAATTTGAAATGGAGGTAAAGTATTAATTGAAAAGACTGCACTTAATACGATTGTCATGTATAGGTCTTCCGTTCACATTTAAAACCGAAATCACATATCACAAACATATATACAATAAAATCAGAAACCTAATTCAACGCAAAATCAAACTGGCTAAACAAAAATATAACGAGAGCTTCATGAGCAAACTAAATGTCGTCAATGCCTTTGATCTCAATTTTGGTTATGCATTGTGCAACGTCTTCACTCACACGTGCAAAGCGATAGACTTTAAACATGCCTCGCAGCAAAGAGAAATACACAGATGCATGAAAGAAGACGAGGGTATATACATGGCGGTAGTAGAGAATATACGCTTGATGACGCTAATACATTTGCTGTTATCTGATGAAACACAAGCTTTCAAGACACAGGCATGGATGACGCCATCATATTGGTATCTTTTAAATCGAAAACGGAATCCGAGCAGAAAACATAGTTGCCCTTTGAGTGTGAACAGAAGGCCTATACAGGACAATCGTATTACGTGCAATCTTTTCAATGAATACTTTTCCTCCATTTTAAAGTCTCCGAGTAACGATTACCACAATTTATCACCTTTTCAATATCTTACCGACCAGCGATTACTATCTCCTGTTATTGAACCTTTCGAAGTATTTCTGGTTTCAAATAGCCTAAACCCTAATATATGCAAGGGGTTTGACAATGTGCCTAATCGCATTTTTTAAATGTGAAGTCAGTCGCTAACTACTCCCTTCAGCCTTCTCTACGATTTTATTTTGTCCTCTGAGGAATATCCTACAGGTTGGAAGACTGCTATTGTGATGCGTCTTCTTGAAGGAGGTTCTCAAACTGAAGTCCAAAATTATCGTCTAATTGCTCTTTTACCTTCTCTCTCGGATGTTTTTGAGAAACTTTCACACAAACATATTTACAACTACATCGAATACCATAAATTTATTGATTCCTAACAAGTTTGGATTTCGAAAAACACTAAAGTCTTTAATTCATTGTCAAGTACTTGCAACAATTTGTACCAAGTTCATGACTCAAATCTCCTCTAGAGCAATATTTCTTGACATATCCAATGCTTCGCATTGATCACACATATTTGTTCTTTAAAATTCAACAACTTGGTATTGTTTCCCCTTCATTAATCTTTTTTACCTCTTATGTCTCTCAGTGTTCTCAAGTCGTTCTCATCAACAGGACCCTCTCAGACGTCAAATACACTAGTTATGGTGCTCCTCAAGGCTCTGTTCTAGGCCCTCTACTATTTCTAATCTAAGTCAACGACTTGTTAGAAATATTGATGCATCCATTTCTCTTTTCGCAGATAACACCACTCTATATTATTCTGCCAATTGTCTCTTCCCCATCTACAAATAAAAAATATAAACGATTTTTGATAATGGAAGCATATCTACGACAACCGCTCTTATAGCGACAAACATCTGCTAGATCAAGAGCAAATCACCGCCGCTAAAATCATATAGGCTATTTAAAAACTACATCCTCTTCAGATGTTCTGATTGATTTAAACCTTATAACCTTAAAATATCGTAGAGAATTATCTATGTTCCACTACTTTTCTAACATAATCTTTGGTTTGGTACCCTGCTCTTTCCCTATGAGTCTCTTTAGGTCGTTCAGTGAATTTGTTCCCTACACTTTGCGCCACAGTCTGGACCAGGGCTTCTCAAACTGTTTTGTTCTGCGACCACATTGTGAAAATTGTTTTTCTATGCGCTCCGTTCATGGATAGCCTAGATGTTAATGATACGTGTAAACGTCCCATTACAAATCTCAAGGGGCATTTTGTCTATGGCGAGATCATACAAATGCACACAATCCATGAAAGTAACTGTACAGTAATAAAACAATCACGTAATGGAAATAGTGAGGCGAAAATAAATCAACAAAAAGTAATTTCGTATATAGAAGACATCATGCACAAGTAATGAGAGGGAGGCACTCGATGATTTTTACACAGACCATCCATGCGAACTTTGATACACGACAACGGAGGACGAAGGACATTCTCAACATTTTTCGAAAAGGATCGGTTTTGGACACGGTGATTATCAATTTTGAGAATACCTCTTCACACAAATATATTGGGCAAAGAATAAGTTTACGAATAGCTAGATCAGAAATTACTGGGTATTCGTTTCTTGTTCTCATCCCAAAATCGCAGACTCTCTTTGAAAGTTCCAGTTGCAAACTTTTGTCGTTTAATATCTCCGCAAACCCATCCTGGGCACGGCAGGTCCAACTGATTCTGAATTAAATTAGAAGGTACTTCTGAAACTGCGTATCAAACGTTCAACTTCAGTCAAACTATTCAGTGTGCTTTTAAAGCAATGAACTTAGGCTCTAGACTAGACCTGGAGTTCTTGACACAAGTGTGCCCTCGTGTTGGAATTAATGCAACAAGGTCAATATTGTTCAAAACGTTAAAACAATCAGGACTTAACAACACATAACTTGTTTAACTTGGTTGATATCATTTGACAGCTGATGCAGACATCCTAGTAAATAACTAACTGACAGCATGAAACACGGTATTATCACAATAATACAGTAGAAATTCATCCACTACAGGCTTACTTTTAACTGCTTGTAAAGTTTGCAACCTTCATATCTCATTTGTCAAGCCAATTTGCTTCGCGACCACGAAAAAACATTTCACAGTTTGAGAAGCTCTGATACAGACGTTCAGATTCCACTTTTTGAAAACCTCTGGCATTTAATTTTTTTGCGTAAGGCCTGTGTAGCTTGTGGAATTCTCTCCAACTTGAAATTAAATCTTCTCCATATCACGCTAATTTTATGAATCGTTTAAAATCCTATTACAATGTTTCAAAATACAATAACCCCCACCATTTCGGAATTAATCCTCATTTGACAACCGATCGTTTTATGCTTCGCTTCGCCAACACTCCATTAAACATCTATAAAAAATATTATTGTACTTGCGTTTGCGATGCTATCGAAACTGAGCTTCGCCTTTTCTTTAACTGTAAATTTCATAATGCTGCACGAGCGATACTTTGCACTAGGGTCTGTGATATTGTATCCGCTAACAAATTACCTGAAGTCTTTGATTATCTCAGTAACCATGAGTTGCTGCATACATTCGTATTTGGTCTGCCGGATGATGAGCCATCATTTATCTCATCTCCGACGGCTGTGTTTTGCGCCGTGGATGAATTTCGTAAAGTCTTCTAATAGATTTTCAAAACATCCGCGTGACCTTATGCACCGTTCATGAGAGATTCGTGATTTTCTGTTGTAGCGTTTTTGTTCATGCCTATCTGTTGCATATCAATACGGTGTGCCTGATACGTCAACCTCCGTTTTAGATGCTGTATTTAATACTGTTGACGAGTTTCTGAAATGCTGCATTAAATTCTAGTGATACAGTGTATTCGTTTTTGCATTTCCATCATCATTTATAGAGTTTTTCTTGTGTTGTTGGATTTTGAAAGCTCGACGTGACACGACAAGATTGCATCAGTCAGGCTACCGGCTGCAGCAAGACTGTCGTTAAATAAGTAAATAACTTTCCAATATACAGTAACTGTCATCAAATTTATTGATTCTGTTTTTGTTTCACGATTTTGCGAAACCGTTGATTTTGGCCTATTCGAATTTTAACTCTGTTGTACCTTTATTGTTTGCACAGAACTCAGAACGCATTAAAAGCAAGTGGTTCAAACCTGATATCCATTCAAATGATATGTATTAACAGTAGATGTTGAAAAGTCTCTTCGCAACACTTCTGTATTTCTCTGGATATCTCAAATAACGTATCAAAAGCATTAGGGTTTGACACATAAAGTTATCAATTGATTTCGAAACATTACGTTTATGATGATACTTTGCGTCAAATACGACTTTACCTTCGGTAACACCAGGTTGTCCAATAAATGTCTCAAAATTTTGTTTTTGATTTTTATGAAACTTTCATTCAATCTTGAAATAACTGAGCAAAAAGATATATTGAGGCATAATGTCAAAATCGTTAAATAAATGTTTTGAAATAACTTAAACGAAGAGCTGAAAAGTGGTACAAAATGTATAAAAAAAACTTCAACTCAATCCCAAGCGAAACCTAATTGGTGAAACAATCAAATAACCAAATCACATTCAAAATCATGAAGAAAGCTGAAATTGATTTAATGGTTCTGCAAAATATTTCTAAAACATATTATATTTCCTAGAGGAAATACGGTTAACCAGGGATGTTCTTACTTCTTGTAAGAAGTAAGAACATTTCTTATTTCATAATGTTCTTACTTTTCATAATGGAAAGGTTTGAAGGAATTGTTCATATTTGCAATATCAAAATACTGTAGGTTGTTCAAATAATACAGAAACATTTTGAAATAAATAGAGAATGCGTGGTCGTTGTTGGCAAAACTTCGTTACCAAAAGCCTTTTTAAAATTCACTGCACGTTTCAGAATAATCAGGGATGTGATGTGTTTTCATTTTTTCTACATCACTTTCATCGCATTTAGAATCGACCAACAAGGACTCCCATAAACCAGGTTTGGAAACCCTTTTCTGAACCAAGGCTAGTATTCGGCGTATTGATAAGGCTGCCCACAAATCCCTGGAGAAGAGCGTAAGCTCAAATGTACTTTTATACGTGTTCCTTGTGCGAACCTAAAAAGCGTTCCACATTGCATCTCCCATATTAAAATGAAACTGTGCAACACTGTAACATATGCGAAATTTTGCAGAATATTTTAATTGTGAGTAAACAAACAAATGAAAGCAACTTCGTAGTTTGTTTATTCTTAAGTCAAAAGCTTTAGATGAACGCTGGAGGATTCAGCAAATATTTCTATATTTCTTCACTGTGATTGAGGTGTAATGAGTTGTACACTATTTTTACTTTTTCTGTCTACTCGTTGCAATCACGACTTTGTTTACATCATCAGCGTAAGTTTCAAACTTCTCATATTGTTTATTCATCAGAGTACAAAGGAAGTTTTAACTGATTTTTCCCTTGGTGTTGTCAGCCGCGTCTTTTGCTCTCTTTCGGGCATCGCACTTTTGCTCACAGTGCTGATAAACCTTGTTGTCAAGTAAGTTTTTCAAAAACCGTGTTTTCAAAGTGCAGACCTTTGTACTAATGAACTGTGCCTGTGGTGTTTCTGACTTCTGTTTATTTTAACAATCATATTGCAGTATAACTCAATCCTTGTGACTCACAGTTTTTGTATTGCTGAAAACATTTTTGCATAAACATATGTCAACACGCCTTCAAAGCCACGGGGACCTCAGCAGCCAAAAAGCAACTAAAGATACGCATGTCGCTTGAAACAAAAAATGTAATACATTTATAAATGAACTACCAAATGAAAGCAACACTAACAACCCAATGTCATAGGAAGCTAAAGACATTTATGTTAAAATTTCTGTGAGTTTCTCTTGCGGTCTGAATAGACAATTCGTTGACCTGTTAATTAATTGCATAGTCTATTCAAAATCCATGCCTATGTTCGTCACATAACTTGGCATTTTCACAAAACGATAGGCGCAATTGCAACGAATTGTATGAGTACAGAGAGTAAATTGCACAAATTTCATAATAATGACTCGGAAAATTTGCAAACAATGTTCTACGTGACCTAATAAGATACATTTCATACGTTAGAGAAATATTTATTTAGACTTAGTCCTATTGTAGGGATATTTGATTGATGACAAAAAACAAATTATTGCAAGTCTTACATTTCGTTTGATACTGACATCAGTGAATATTGTCTCAAAGAGAATTACGAAGAAGACAGATCACAGTATTTCTGATCAACATCTGTGTCAACCTACTTGCGGTCAATCTTATTTTCATATTCGGCGTGGAAAAGAGTCACGATGAGATTCGTTGTTACCTTTCCGCAGCATTATTGCAATTTTTTGTGTTGACAACGTGGTTCTGGATGAGTGCGAATGCTTACAACATGTACGCCGCTGTGACGCACGTAAGAATACTTTATTCTGCTTGCTGTATTTTCCTCCGTTCACGAAGCAGTGGTTAAAATTTTTAATCACCTAAGTATCTCGTTTGCAGCAGTAGGAAGTGGACAAAATCCAGAAATTGTTTTAAGTATTCCTTTCCTAATCATAAGAAACATTTTACCAGTTTTGTTCTGCTGACGCTCAAGCAAATTTGTGCTTACCTAGTGTAACCAGCTACATATTTTATCCAATAATTACGTTGAATAGCTTACAGATTGCAATATTCCCAGTCGGGTTTTCTTTCTTAGTGAATGTATATATTTTCTGTGACAGTTGCAAGAAGCCAACGCATTACCTTCTCTATTGACCGCAGCCGTATGCTATGCAACGCCCTTCGTCATTGTCTTAGTGAATAGCATTGTCACCGTTTTTTATGTGGATAAAAAAGAAGTTTATAATCAAGGTATGAATACATGCGATTGAGACATTTGTGAATCGGATTTTGCTGGTTCAATCTTCAGAGTCATCCTATATGCTTTATTCTGTATTCAGAACAGCAGCTGATAAGGAACTGAAATCAAATTCGCAATTTGCGACTATTGGATCTGGGATTTTTGCAACCAAGAAGCAAAACGCGATTTATTGTACTAACATTTTCTATAGATTATTAGTTTCTGTATTTTTGTTTGTGACGAGGAATTGTAAGCCTTTCAGATCGAAATAATTAAATCAAAAAATCATTGACTAATTCCAAGAGCATTTCCATTGATTTGGTAAAAATGATAGAAATTTGAAACTAAACGGTTTTATATACTTGGAAGCTCTACTTGTTTCTTGAGCATCAGTATCAACCTGTCCCTTCCTTTCTATTAACTGCGGCGATTCTTGTCTGTCCATATCTTCAACTTATGTACAGCCTGTGCACAAGTGACAGAAATCAGCACGCATAGATGTCATCTAATGGAAATCGATTTCCATTAAATGACATCTATGCGTGCTGATTTCTATCACTTGTGCGCAGGCTGTACTTAAGTAAACGGTTTTATATTTCTAATTTGTTTTGCAAATATGTGAGAAGCTGCTGTTCCTCTCTTGTTTTAGTTAAAAATAATTTTTCTCCTGACTCAGGTCAAAGAAACTTGTTACTCTCACAAAGAGTAGCATGTCATGAAAAAACACAATGAACAATTTATCGACGCACATTTTCAATATCTCAGGTTATTCTCTCCATTTTTTTCCACAGACGATCCAACGTTTGAATCATCTTACCGAGCACGACATGTTTGCTGGATTCATCGCCACTCACTACACTTTGGGTTTCTTGTTCCTGTTGCATTCTTAGCTCTGATCAACTTCGTTTCCTTTACTTTTATTATGACTACAATTGGTTGCAAAAAAGCGAAGGTAGAGAATAGTAATGTGTTAGCTTGAAATAGTGAAAGAAAGTAAATTCTTAAAACATGTTTTCCAGATCCGATCAACTGCTCAAAAGCGGAGAAACAGGGACAACGTCGTGATTGCTTTTTCGGTTTGCGTCATGATGGGTTTGACATGGGTGTTCGGATACCTGCTTGTTTTTGCGGAAAACATTTTATATCGAACTATAATGTCTTGGATATTCACCGTGCTCAATTCATCTCAGGTATTGTGCCTGTGAGTTGTGCGTAACAGAAATTTAGCACAACTTGAGTTAGAAGGTAACAAATCAAAGATGTTTGAAACCTAATGCCAAAATCCAAAGCATGGTCCTAAAGGCAACTACAACAACAATCCTTTGTAATTTTTGCATTTTCTTGTATTTTTCCTGGAATTTAGAAATCAGCTTAAGTTTACCTTAATGATCAAATCATTGATGTCACCTCAAATATTGCATGAGTTGTGTTGCATTAGGCTTCTGCGTGGACACATCCTTTTCCCTGTCCCATGCCACTACTCCTTGAGGTCTTCCAAACCGATGGGATTCCCACAATGATAAAAGTGATGTACATTAAATTATGCGAATGTCTAAGGTCTACGTATCTGCAGTATCTTGGCCAAACAAACTAAAAACCCAATTAGGGGCCAAAACTGTAATGGGGCCTTTAGAAACCTGCAAGAACCCTTGTGAAAGCCGTAGAATGGTTACATAATTATTCTAAACTTTTTTTAAATTTTATAATGCCATGGGCAATAAGAATGGATAGACAAAAAATACATTATGTTAGTTCAGTTTATCTCGATCCTAACATGGCTTCCGCCAGACTGTGAACCATACGACAAACGTCTAGGCCATGATCCCATCGTGCCCCATGGGACAAACCTCATTGGATTCCCCTGGACAGTGATGGTATGAGGAATTTGGTGCCACTGTACAGAATATTTTGGGGCCTTTCGAGCTCGCGTGAAAGGCCTTCACTCAATCAACTGTCACATGAATGCACAATTCAACTGTACACAGACAACGTTCATTCTCGCAGTTATTACAGCCTTCTGAAGTCTTTGTAAGGCAGCAAATCCCAGCAGGGGAACAACATTGGAACTACATAAACCTGTCCAAAGAACCATTGAATCTGGAAGTGGATTTTTATGCTTCTCTCTGCAACTTTCTCTTGAGAGCTCCAGAGTGACAGGATTGATGCAAGCTTTTTACACCGCAAAAAAGCAACGGGGCAAAAATATATGTCTCAAATATCACTAAACACTGTGAAGTACTACCACATCAACAGTAATGTAGCAACGTATTATTTCTTCAAAAACTTCACACTTTCATCCTGCTATAAAGAGTGTGTGTTTTGCTTCCGAGACGTCTTTTCCAGTTGCAGTTCCTTGAAAATTAATTACTCTGCTTACTGAATATGCCGCGAATGCGTGAAAAGTAAAGGAGAGAAACACCTCACTGATAATGTCCGTGTGGCAGTGGCGCAGAGATTTACCAACAGCAACTTTCCATCCACGAAAGGAGACTTGGCGAATGTCAGTATTTGATATGGTATGTCGAAGATAGACTTGGCGGATGTCAGTATTTGATCTGGTATGCCGAAGATATATGTCTAGTTTCCACAGAGGCTTCTGCGTTGAAAAGATGAATAAGTCAAAACGTTGGAGAAAAACTTCAGACATAAATGAGTTAAAACTAATTAAACGCCTCTTTCGTGGTTTAGGAAATTCAAGACCAGCCACAATGTTCTCCGATATTTTTGAAAACAAACGGCGGTATCATGTAATATAATATTTAGTTTGCGTCAGACTCATCGTCCATATCACAGAGGGCGTAGAATACCAAAATGCCACAAAATTGATTAGTCATAGTGCATCACAGAGCAGGTGTTAGATAATAAACACAGACACCACAAGGAGATCTAATACACCGAAACAGCGAACCAGCTACAACTGCGGTTGTTGAGTGATTTCAAATTGGTTTCTTCTTATTGTTGAAGAAACAGCTGTTCATTCTGATAAGAATTGGACATCTAAATAATTCTAGTTTTCGCATTTGATGAATTAGAGCGAAATCACGGTAATTCCAACTGCAATCTAATTCACTAAAAGCTTCAGTGCTCTAATTTCAGTTCTAACCTAATTTCCGGTTTTGCTAAAAATTCTAATTTGTTCAACGGCATTTTTAAAGATGAAACGAGAATAAACCCTCGTGCAAGGAATGTGCAACAAAATGGTCACAAGTGTCATGCCGCCATCACTTGTAAAGCAAAACCAGTAAAAATCAATCAATTTTTCACATTCACAGCTGCAGTGCAAACTACATGGCCTTAATTCTTGAGTCAAATTGCCTATCCACTTACACGCAGAAGTCACAATAGTCATCTGTTATTCACGATAAACAGTCAGCTGTGATGTTTCAGGGCGGGGGTTCTCCAAACTTTCTTGCCAGAGGCAGGGGCAGATCCAGCCAGTGAGGTTAGGTGGGACGATTTCAGTAATATTTGGTGGTCAAGTATCGATACGGGTTCACCACTGTAAGAAGGATGAAGTATACATCACAACACTGGTGTGACAAGACAATGACGGCAAAATGGCCTTGTATCGCAAATACTGTTTTCCGAAATATACAAATTCATAGTGAATAAAGTTGCTTTCGTAGGTTTTCGTGGGGGCAATCGCCCCCACCGCTGGATCCTCCCCTGTCAGAGGGCAACCTAAGCTATCACGCAACAGTTGGAGGGCCGGACATCGTACGACGTAAGGTGGTGACTACTTAGTGTGATTGCTTCGGGATGTGTTACGTGCTACCAAATTAACATATGTTCATAACAATATTATTCTTCCATTATTGATAAAAATGTCTTCGCGGGCTGGATTTGACCCTCGGGTCGTAGTTTGGAGGACCCTGTTATAGGGTATTGGAAAAACAAAAATCGTTTCCCTTATCTGACGGTTGCTGCTGGAGAACTCCTGGGCGTGGCAGTGACATCGGTTCCGTCGGAACGTGTCTTCGAAATGGGAACTGTGGCAGCGTTGTCATTTTTCAAATCGTAACCACAACATTTTCCCAGATTGGTAAATCCAGGGACGTCGCCAAGGAGAGGGTTGTGCCGCTAGCACCGTTTACATTTGCTTGTGCCTCCCTTCAGTGTGAAGTTACAGTACATGGTGTGCAAAATGCGGTTTTGACATGATTTGCGCACAAATGATATGAGTTTATGTAAAATTTGTTGAAAAAATATTCATGCAGGCGAATTGTACAGCGCTAAACGCGCCGATCTTCGCGTACGAATCCTTTGCTATTCTCATGCTTATGAGAATCAATCCACATTTGGGCATGAATTGAACTTGGATCAATATTGCTCTGATTTGAGTAAATGTAATTCGAATTCAAATTTTAGTTCAATTTCTGTTTTTCGCAAATCCACTAATTTTAATTCTAATCTAACTTGTAACAGCTGAGTTGGCTCTAATTTTAATTATCATTTAATTCAGAAAAGCAAAAAAATTCTAATTGTCCAAGTCTGGTTCTAATACCTAAGGCGCTGTCGTAATTACTCCAAGGCCAATGCGCTGAACCAACCACATAACTTTTCCTGAGTTTGACTACTCGTAGTTTAAGACAATGTGCAGTTCGCATTGACCAACGGGAGTTTCACTGCGTTTTACAATGATCATCTGCAATAGAGGTATTTGAAATTCTTGAACCTACCTTTCATAAGCACAAAATTCACCCAGTGCTTAGGGTTAAAGCGCAATGAACTTTTGGGATGTTCAAATGTAAGACGTTTGCATTGAACCCCGTTGCACGTATTCCAGTTAGACCTATGCAAGCATACTGTTCATAACCAAAAGTTTTGTTCTGCCTTTATCTTTTTATACCTAGTGTTTGGGCGTGCTGAAATTATTTATATGGTGGATGTTTTTAGCCACACAAACACACTCTTCAGAATTGTTTGTTTTCTTATTGTACTTTGTTTTCCTTCAGCATAAAAATGATGCCAACTATGCAATAAGAAATGATCCAATTTGCCAAACAAAATCAAGCATGTGTTTATTGCAACATATAAGTTTGACTTCCGCACATGACGGCACGCAAAAAAATACAAAATATCAACAATATTTTCCCAGATTGCTAAAAGAAAGCCATATGTGCGACGCTATTGAGGAACCTTTGGAAAAAACAAATAAAATTCTTTCAGCACATTGAACGCCATCGAAAAAAATTTTGTTCGTCTCTTCTGGTGCAAAATCCTTGTTTCGTGCTTCTTTTACGTTTGCTCGTTTTCTTCTACCAGGGTTTGTTCATCTTCATCGCAAACTGCCTTCGCCCAAGAAGAACGCGTGAGATGTGGATTCATCCGCTGTTGTGGTGCAGTCGAAGCAAAACTGGTGATTCACAAGTGACTGGGAATAAAAAAGCAACTTCAGCTGGAACTTATGAACTCCAGAATAGAAGTCACGTGAACACCAACAGCAAGATGTGATCTGCGTGGCATGGCTGTACTTTTGTTTATACAGGGTGTTTCACAATTGTTGAAACAAAGCGGCAGCTTCTAAAACCTTTATCGATGACCTTATTCATTTTTCTCTTTCCAGATTGTCATAG
>JGI24159J19872_10001329_pt1 | contig 26821 bp, 12 predicted proteins | sample Ectturendosymbi4_FD_19872 | JGI IMG/M metagenome (IMG submission 19872)
TTCAGGGCAAGTTGTCTATTTTTAGGGCAAATTGTTAGTTTCAGGGCAAATTTTTTCCGCCCCCCCAGTAAAATGCCTTCCCGTACGCCTATGCTTATAAGAAACAGCATTTAGATCTTATATCCTGCAAAAGATATCATGAGTTATAGGCAAATAATTTCTAGCCATTTCTATGTTCGTTAAAAGGAACTTGTTCACTCGATAGCCGAGCACATTTATACACTGGTAAATAAACCAAATCACCTTAATGTTAGTTGAAAATTCCCAAAAAAACGTTGAGGGCTGCACAAAATGCCCTCGTGGGCCGCGGGTTTGAGATACCTGCACTAGACTCACCACGTTACTTCTGGCGGCCAACAGGAAGGCTAGCTAGAACAAAGCGAGCATTCGCTACAAAAGCTGTGCTTTCTGCTGGACGCTCTAGATCAGGGTTCTCAAACACGTGGGCTACATACGGCCCGCGATGGATTTTGTGCGGTCTGCAACGTTTTTCGGGAATTTTCAATTAACTAACAAGTTACTTTTTTCACCGGTGTTCAAAAGTGCTCGGCTATCGAGTAGGCTAAACCAGTTCCTTTTGAACGAACGTAGGAACGGCTAGAAATAATTTGCCTATAACTCATGATACGTTCCGCAGGAAATAATATGTAAAAAATGCTTTTAGTAAGGTTCAAGTACTGCCATTTTTGCGTCAGCGTCTTAATGCGGCCCTTTGGTTACTTTGTAAGTCTTCATTTGACCCACGGAGTAATTTGAGTTGAGACCACAGGTCTAGTGAGACGTAGCAATAAAAATAAGAGATTTACGCAAAAAACAGTGAACACTTCCGCAACAAAGATAGCGGTAGCCTGCATTACGAGGAGAGGAGTTGGTTTTATTTATATATATTCAGAGTGAACCTATGAATGTAAGTGCTTGAGTACTTTAGGCTATTTATATAACTAGTGCAGTATTTTAAATTAATTAACAATTTATAATAGGAATAAGGTAATTTAACCCAATTCGAAAGCACCTTTCCACAATGCTGATAACTAGCATCGTCAACAGAGATCATCCACGGTTACTGGTAAAAAAAAACTCAACGAAACCTGTGAGGTTTGTTGACCATTGACTTTTAGTCCAATACACAGATGCGCAGCTATGTTGTGAAGCGTGTGCGGCACGGTTACGTTCGCACGCCTTCAGTGTGGGCCAAAGATGAGCACGGATGAGGACTGGATCGGACTCTATCAGGATTGAGGCCAATTTTGGCCGGATTAGGACTGGATCGGACTGTTTTTTTTTTTAAATTGGCGGACAGGACTGGATCGGACTGATATTTTTTTTCTTGTTTTAATGATATTATTCTAACTATATCAAAAACTTTTGTGGTAATCCGATTTTACAAATTTGTCAAATGGTATAGCATATTTTGCCATCAAAGCCAAAATCTCTGCTTGAACTATTTTGCCATTTCAACTGTATCTACCTTTGCCAACCTATAACATTGAGTTCATATTACTAGCAGCACGTTGAACGCAATCGAGTGGTTATTGGTTAGTGTCTATGCGCCTTCTGTGCATGTTGTCCTTAGTTATGCTTTCACCATTTGCTTTGGCATGCAGTAGTAGACATTACACCTTTGATGGGAGTGCCTTTTATATACTTTTTTTTAAATGTTTCAGGTTCAGGGTTCAAATTTAGGGGGCAGGCTAGGTTTAGGTTTAGAGTTTACGTTTTGGGTTGAGGTTTTGGGTTTAGGTTTGAGTTTAGATTTTGTGTTTAGGTTTTGGATTCAGGTTTTGGGGTTAGGTTTGGGTGTAGGTTTTGGGTTCACGTTTTGGGTTTGGGTATTTTGGGTTTAGAGTTGTAGGTCACATGACAAAGACCATACGCTAATCCAAATGAATCGTCCTTGTCACATGACCAACCAACCGGTTTTGTCTAATGGCAAAATCGCTCCAGCAATTCTTTTGCTTCATCAGTCAAAATCTACAACGTCTTGTTAACTTTTGGTAATGCCAAAAGGCTGTGTCTATTTGGCCTCATGAGGCAAAATCACTGCTAGAACTATTTTGCCTTTAGCCAATCATGTTTAGCTGAGGGGAAAACTAACTCCAGCAGTGTTTTGCCTCATGAAGCAAAATAATAATACATGATTTTACATGGGCGGATCCGGACTGGATCGGACTGATGATTATAAAAAATTTAGCAGATCAGGGCTGGATCGGATTCAATTTTTTCGGATCAGGATTGGACTCGGACTGAAATATTTCACAGTTTGGTCATCTCTGGTGTAGGCTTGAATCCAGAAACCTCGATTGCACTAATTTGGGCAGTTGTTGATGATGTCATCACGCCAGACGTTTCGGCCAAATAGAGCTCTCACTTCCATATGCATGGAAGTCACTTTTAAGTGTCGCTTGCTTGGTCTTTCCCTTCTTGCTTTGGCCGACTTTGCTTACATGAAGCGGTTGCGTTAGCGTGACTACTACAGTTGCAGTTGGCATACTACAGTTGGTATCACTGCTCATTTCATTCCAAATTAAAAACTACACAATGCTAGGCTTTCTTCCAGAACATCTATGGGCAATGAGACGACAAGGCTAATAACATCGCAACCGGCAGTTTGAAGAAATAATAAACAATTTTGAATTTACTAACATATCCCTGATGTCACCATACGACTTTTCAGCATTGCTGGACGAATGTTCAAGCCTGATAGATGTCTTTTGACTGACAAGAGATTTGAAGCGTTGATGTTTATCAACTGTAACAAACATTACATTAATCACTTTTTAAATCGATAATATTAAATGTTTGTTGCAGAGGCGTAACAGACAGGGGAGCAGATCGGCGATTTCCCCCTGCCAACCTAAATGTAAAAACCGGGATCCCACTTGGCTTATATTTTGGGGTTTTAGTCATCTTTTGGTTTTCACTAGGTTGTCGTTTTTCAGAGATTTTTCCGCTGATTTAGGGTTTTAGTATGGCCATTGTTATAGGTATCTGCATCGCCTTGAACTACTGAGGCAAGCACAAGATAAAGACGGTAATTCGGGTCATTAAACTAATAGCTGGTTGCCAAACCTCAGATTTTTGGATAACCTTGCAAGACCGTCCGTACAGTTTTTTTGCTGTTTCCATGCCTCCGAGGTGTGCTCAATAAATGTAGTAAACCCTACGGTGCCAAAGGCCTTGACTTGAGGGCTGGCGTTTGGGAAGGTTTGGTTAATGACTTTCACATCGCAAACGCACCCCTGCTAATCTGCAGTTTCGTAACTATCTTGAGCAAGCTATGCAACAAACAGACCTGCCTGAATCTGAATGATGCCACTCTGTCATTTTGGGGCAATCCTCCCAATATGCACATTAAGGTTGCCATTGCAGAAAATCCTTCTGTCGTTAATATGTCAGCCAAACGCACCCCTGCTAATCTGCAGTCCCGTAACTATCTTGAGTAAGCCGTGCAACAAACAGACCTGCCTGAATCTGAATGATGCCACTCTGTCATTTTTGGGCAATCCCCCCAATATGCACATTAAGGCCACCATTGCAGAAAATCCTTCTTTCGTCAGTATGTCAGCCACTGTGCATGGTATCAAAATAATTTTGGTGTTTATCCCCATGTTTTGAGGGGTAAAGATGGAGATTAAGCCATTTCAGTAAAAATTCCACCTTTATTTTTTGCTGAATACGCATATTGAGACCATCAGTACAAAAAGCGCATTTTCGTCCACATCTCAGAACCGTATTTATTCGGTTGTTAGCCGCCCTTGCTTATAAGCCGCATGAAATGGTGTTAAAAATTAATATAAGCTGCATTTGAACATAGATTATCTAAGCCTCTAAGATATTTTGTGTAGTAGCACGTTTCGCGTTTAATTGTAGGCATACCATACGTCCCGTTTTAGCCGGGACAGTACCGGTTTGAAGGCTTTGTCCCGGCGTCCCGGTCAGTGAACCAAAAAGTCCCGGTTTGGCAATCGGTCATCCAACATGAATAGCATGTGGTCTGACAAAAGAAGAATGCTGGAGCAGACTGTGAACGCCTTTATCGTCTGTAAAATCGATTTGATACTGATTTTTCCTGCTATGATTTTTGTGAGAAAATAAAATCAAACAAAGGCTTCTTGAAGAAAATATTTTCTACAAAAATGTATGATTTGGCGAATGTTTAAATTTGCAAATGCTTGAAGATGGTTTTGTTTCTTAGTCAATGTATCATTTTAGTTTTTCTTGGTGTCTCAAATCCAAAATAGCTACATACTCCAAGTATTGTAAAATATTACCACATTTATCTGATAAGGCTCGTTGTTCTGAAGCGTCTCGGTTTTCAATGCAAATATATGGTATGCCTATTTAATTGGCAACCCTGGTAATGATGCTTACACACCACTACCACTGCCGTCTGTTGAACATAGTTCCTCCCGTGGTGGATGTGCACGTGATGCTGAAGAGAACAGAATGCGAAAAGAGAGTTAGTTGGTCGAAAAAAAGTACCCAAGGAAAGATGAGTGTCATCATTACCTTTCGATAAAATAAACAAATAAAAAAATGTAAGCAGTCCTCGAGTGCAAGCCGCACGAAATGATGAATAAATAGCTTTATAAGCTGCGGCTTGCAATCGAATAAATACGGTAACTACAAATTGTATCATAATACTCTTGGCATCTATGCATGTTTTAAGAGTAAAGAATCTGATTTTTAAACCATTTCAGCAAAAATCAACTAAAGTGTATTTTCCATTCACAGAGCATGCCTTGTTATGCTGACGGATTATCACATCACTGATTTGACTTAGTCCGCAAAAAGTTACTTTTCACGACATTGTCCCTGTCATCAACCTTCCGGATCTGCCAATTCTGGCAGTGTGCTTCCCCTTAACATCCACAAAACATTCATAAAAGGTAAGTGAGATGTATAGTGGAGGTGTTCGGACTCTGAATTTTTTGAGTCCGGCTTCAATCCTGTTTTGCAAATTGTAAATCCAAAGCCAATCCGGATCCGGTGCCAACTAGAATCGAGCAATCCGACTCCTGTTTGAGTTCGGACAAATATAAGTCAAGTAAACAACCAGTAACGTTTTTTCAGTAAAAACAAAATCCAAATCCAATCTGGATCCGGTTACAGGAAAGAAAACCTCACTCCTGATCCTGTTGGAAGCAGCTGGAGTCCGGATCCAAAAAATCCAAAATCCAGTCCATGCACACCTCTGATGTATAGCATCCAAATATTGCTGTTGAAAGGGGTGCATTCGTAGAAGAGCCACACCTGATAATTTTCAGCACCGGCTTTGAAGAAACACTGACATTTGGTTGCAATGTAACTGGGATCAAACATCTACAGCGTTCGTCTCGTTCTTATCCGAACTCAACGGGATCCAGTGCTGGATGTTCTGAGTTTTTTGCGAGACCCTTTATTACTCCTTCCTCCGAGCCCCAGTGGGGATTGACTCTGACAGAGCCGCCTCGTCTCTACTTTCACAGCTCGACAATAAGAAGCAGGAGTGATGGGAAGAAGATGTCAATTCCATCGACCACTTGCACTCCAGCCGCAAGGCGTGAAGAACCATCAACAAACTTTGAAAAACGACCTCTACCCGCATTGTAAAATTCAAATGGACGCAATCGTCTGACGAGTATCTTGGCTTACCACCCTTTTCATCATGTTCCTCGTGAACCCGTTGACGAAATCTTCCTCAGTTCCTTGATTTAGCCAAAGGATAACACAGCCATCCAGTACTTATTCCTCTGATTTTTTAACCAAACGCCGGAACACAGTCACCTGCAGCTTCGTCTTCAACGTAGATTTCGTAGTTACGATTCTCATTTTGCCTTCATTGTCAAACATGGAGGTGGGCACAGGAGGATGTTCGTGATTAAGAACAGTTTTCATAATAATGTCTCTGGATTGATGCAACCCTATAGCACCCGCGCGTAGATGAGATTGGTGTCGTGTACATGATTTTTCCCAAACTTTGCTATCTTTCTCTTCACTGCCATGGCCAATAACAACTTGGATAAAAGAGCAAATCCGTCAGGCCAGCTTTTTTCAAATGACACAAGTTGCCCATTTCCAATATCCACTGTGCGTACATGTGCGTACACCATTTCAAGTGCAATCCGACCAGTAACAACATTGACTAAATCAGCGGGATGGCTATATGGATCTGGGGGAGCGACGCAAGTCAGACGTTTTCGTACCTTATCCCTATCTTTTGCATCTGAAGTGAGGCGTGATGGCTTCTCTTTTGCATGACTCGTCACCACGATGGCTTCTCTTTTGCATGACTCGTCACCCCCCCTGGAAAAAAGAGTTGGATATAGTTTGTACTATTGGAAAAAGTTCCAAAAATTTGGGCCCCACTCAGAAAACTCTTCGCGCCTCCTGGTGTCCCACGTTGGTTACGGGCCTCCTCGTCACCTCCCTCTCTCCACTGTGATCAAACATGTTCGCGATATCTTGTGTAGCAGTTCCCTTCTAAAAGAAGCGAACCATCACACATTTAGGACAATTCCGCAAGAGCACTGGTCCATAGGAATGTCCATGGCATGCCCAAGTTAACAATTAAGAAACCTGGACCCGCGGTCTTAGCTCGACTTTGCTCAGTGTATCACAACAAGATTGTATTCACTCATGGTTTTATCAGTATAACTTTAAGCACTGCAATATTTACTTCAACAGGGGTTTACAATACGTTTTAACATACACAAACTTTATTGCAGTAATCAAGGGTTAAGGCGCATTTTTATTATATTGTAAGAAGGAGAGAGAGAGTAACTCATGTTGTTAAGCAGTTGCACTACGACCTGCTTAAAGCAATTGGCTATACCTTCGGTAACTCCGTTAGTCTAGCCATTCTAGAATAGTAGCCAGCTACAAGTATTTTCTGGTTCACGAATTTGCCAGACCCCACAAGTTCGCCAACTATCCATTCTTCCATTCGACCTATTCCAGAAAGGTAAAACTCCACTTCTGGTTTAGGTGTTGAGACTGGTAAGCCCACGAGATCAACTGACTCAACTGTGTGGGTATGCCCATATTTATCCCCGTGTTGCTGTATTTTCATTGGTCGATTTCGATCACGTGGTTATCCACTAGGTTTCATGGTTTCGTATGGATTGTGCAATCGTGAGTCCGTGACGTCATTTTTCTAGGAATTATGGTATTCGAAACCGTAGCAATTTTGATCACAATTTTTATCATAGTTCGGACTACGCTTTTCAGTATAGTTTTCTAGGGGTTTTTGTTACTCTCTCTTAACATCATTATGCAGTAAATACGCAAGTGCAATTTTACAATAAATAATGTTTTCCGTGTTCATCTTCGTTCGGTTTGACTCGGATTCGTCAGTAAGCTTCTGAATTACGTTCTTTGATTATTTTCCTCTGGTGATCAGCGTCTTTTATGACTATTTCAGAATCACAAAGTGTTTCATGTTGAGAAATAAAACGAACTCAACACTTGAAAGATCCTACTGCAGGTGTCCCTCTGAATGCCCATCGTTTCATTGTTTCAGGCTTCAGGGTTATGCTCATAATTTCGTTTGGGCCAATTCTGTAATGCATGAAGTTGTCTCTATCCAGATGTCAGATTCCAAGAAAAACTAAGCAATGAACATGACAAGAGAAATCCACCACCACCAATCTTTCGGCTGTTATACACTTGGGGATGGGATTTTTTTAATGCATTTTTATATTACTGCATATAGTAGGCCTATAAATTTGTTTCGGCTGAAATTTTTTGCAGTAGTATAAATTACTTGCTACCCTACAAGCAAGGCCGGATTTAAGACAAGCAGGGCCCCGGGCTAGTTTAACCATTGGGGTCCCTGTGACATCATCATGTTCGGTCAACTGTGGTACGCCCTTTCAGGTCAACTCCCTCGTATATACGGATGTGAATCGATTTTCATGCATCTATACAGAACTGTCAGTGCCAGTAGCGTAGCAGAACAAAAATTTGGGGGGGTAAAAAGATTTGAGGGGGCCAAAATGTTTGATTTTAGGCGAAAAACACTATTTTGTTTGGGATACCGTCTCTCTAAGCACAAAATGACTATATATTCCAAACATTTGGGGGCCATAGTCCCTTTGGCCCCCCTGGAGATGCCTATGGCCAGCGCTCGCCCAAAAAAATTTTTGGTTAAATACAAGTGTTGGAATGTAAGTACGACACGGCATTATGATAAACTTGAAAGCTTTTAGGGCCTATACACAGCATAAACTCGCCTAACAGTGTCTTACGCTGATCACATGATGAAAGAACAGACAAGACTTTTATTAAAAGTACAGTATAATCCACATCACGTCACTGAGTCTAGCAAATCTTGCTTGAACATTACGTGGCATTTTAATGTTTGAAAATTGTCAAAATGTTTAATTTACCAGGTTATTTTTAAGGAAAATGATAGGTACCCGGTATGGACCTGTAGGGACCCTTTTTCTCTGATTCTAGGGACCCGATGTTCTCTGATTCTAGGGATCCGATTTTCAATTCTAGGGACCCTAATCGGGTACCTAAAACATCTTAAAAAACCCTGATCTCAACATTTGTTGAATATATTTGAAAATCATAGCTCACAGACCATTGATCAACAAGCTTGTTGTTAACGTAAAACAATCAGATTATCAAATTTTCATGCTTTCATGTTAACTTGTTAAGGTTTATTACATATTTATGGTAAGCGAGTATGTAGTTACAGTAGGTATGTAATTTATTGTCAAAAAATCTTCCTTCGAGCTTTCCTGGCTGCGAATTCGTCAATGGTGTCATCAGAATCAATAAGTCGCAGTTTATCATTCTGTACGCATTGAATGCTCTGATCAGATAGCCGTTCTTGTGACATTGTTCAACGAAGCACACTTTTGATTCTTTTCAGCTTTGAAAATGATCTCTCACCAAAACAGTTTGTGACCTTCAAACATAAGAACAATCTTAAAATTCTTTACAGGTTTGGAAAAACAGCCTGATTTTTCATACTTGATTATTTGCAGCAACACAAACAATTTGACAGCCCTGATACAGAAGGTGGAGTCGGCAGGGGTCAAAGTCAGTAAGTTGAAATTTTCCGACTCCGGCGTCGGAATCTGGGTTGTCAAATTTTTCTGCCGACTCCCAAGCCCTGAGTTAGACTGCCGCATCAGTAAATCAATGGATTCACAATTCGCAGTATTGTGGAACGAAATATCACTCTGAGGCATTATTTTTGTGCAGCACTGTTTGTGCCTCCAATGCTGGTGGTACAAACAGTTGCTTTCTAAATCAATTCCCTACGCTGGAGTTACAAACAGTTGCTTTCTACATCAAGCCCTACNCTGGTGGTACATCCCTACGTTCGACGTGCAACCCTACGCTAGTGGTACAAACAGTTGTTTTNTAAATAATCTCTTTACGCTGGAGGTACAAACAGTTGCATTCTTAAACCACTCCTACGCTGGAGGTGCAAACAGTTGCTTTGTAAATCAACTCCCTACGATGGAGGCACTAACAGTTGCTTGATAAATCAGCCCTACGCTGGTGGTACATCCCTACGCTGGAAGTACAACCCTACGCTGGTGGTACTGACGCCGTTGACCCTTGTTCGGATGTTATGCCTTTGACTGGGGATGCATGTTATATTCTTTTGCGCGCTGCATAGAGCAGCCTGCTGCTCTGCTATGCATATGTGATGTAATTGTCCCATGTGTGCTTGCGGTTAGTGATTACAAGTTAGATACGAGTTTGTATTTCATAATCACCAACTTCCCAATGGAGATTAAACCTCAGGTACAGGTCAGCTATGAAATGAATTTGTTAACACTTATATAATGTTTGATTAATCTTGGACAATTGGTAAACCGGTGTAGCCAAGGGGCCTGGGGGCCACGGTATCCCAAACAAAATAGTGTTATATGCTTAAAATCAAACATTTTGTCCCTTAAATTTTTTGCCTCCTACCAAAATTTTGGGCTGGCTACACCACTGTGCTAAACCCATACTGTATTGCTTTGATCAGGTTTGACTGAAAGCTCAAGTATAGGAAATAGGGATAGGTTTCTCAAAACAGTTTAGTTGATTTGCACTTAAATTTCTCCTTGCCTGCTCCTTTGTTTATACATGAAAGACTTGATAAACTTGAAAAATTTTGGTGCAACTTTTGTAGTTGGGGGGCATTGCTCCGATGCCCCATCTGGCTGCGTGTCTGAATCCACTTGGCTTAACCTGAGAATTACAAAAGCAAGGAAGCGATTTAGAGGAACACAACACTATAAGCATAGTAGAAAATAATAACAAAAACTGGGCTTTTATGAAGATTGTATGGATGAGCGTAAACTAGCCCAGGGCTCTCTGCCTACATTGAACTCGCAAGTATGCAATTATATTTTCTAATGTCAGTTATGCATGACCTGATTTGATTTTCTGTCAGGTTGTGGAGAAAATAATAACGTTGCTGTAAAATGTTGTGAATGTGAAAACACTGTGGGAAATATGGCTGTGAACCACGACCACCTACTATTTGTTGACGAGATTGCCTATGTATGTTTTGGCCCAGCCTAAGTGATCTTCAACAACTGAATGAATAGGCTATTTCATGTAATTCCAATAAAAATACCTCAGAAGTTTCAAGTGAAGTGAAACATGTCACAGTGCTGTGGTTTCATCATAAAATAAGCCTTCGCCTTGTTGGTGTAGTCAAGATACAGTGCTGAAAAGGTGGAGCGAAATAATACTGTGCAAGAGGACAATAAAAATTATAGAAAGTGCAAACATTCTGAAAGCAATGGTGATACATTGCACAAAGGCAAGTGGGGGCAGCAGTCTAGTCTACTAATTAATTAATGTGCTGGGAATAGCTAAAATCAGATTACACTCACTTGCGCACAGACCAGATGCTGGCAGTGTTACCGCTGACCACAGCCAGGGACAGGCGTTGGTGGAACCACTGACTGTCGCTCCCTGATGTCACCATTTTGACAGAGGTGAGTTTATTTATTGGCGATAAATGGGAATTTACAACACAAAGAAGAAATCATGGCGAAAACGCCTGGGCACCAAAAATCTAAGGTTATAGAGTTGTTGCCCATTGACTGATGGGTAATCCTTACCTTAAACCAGGTTCAGATTGAAATGTTGCATATACATGGGAAAGAGCTGCCAGATGATCAACACACAAGCGTGTTTAACTGCTACAATATTTTACATGTGCTTTATCAAGCAATTAAAGGAATGTGGGGCTACTGCTTGGAGGTGGGGAGTTATTTGTAGACTCAGGAAATTTTTTTTCAGGACAAACTACGATTCAAAAAGTTAAGTACTTATGTAGGTTCTTTGCTGATCTTCAACTTGCCAAAGGTTAGCAAGCCTCTTTGTGGAAGCAAGTTTTTGAAAGAAGTGATATAAGAAACCGCTGGTCTCTTTTGTATTAAAACTAGTGCAAGTTGAAGATGTATTAAAACTAGTGCAAGTTGAAGCTTCAAAAAGGTAGTGTCTATTTTGCCACCGAGACGGTGGCAGCAACAGCTTGGCTGAAGCTATTGTGCCACCAGTTGAAGATTTGGTCTGATGGCATGACGTAATTTGAATAAAAAAGTCAGTTTGTCATGCAAACTAACATACTGCTCATAGCGTAGCGGTTATGCTTCATGTCTAGTATGTCATAGCTTTTTGGTTCGACTCTCACCTTGGCGTCTTCCCTTTTGTTTTTTTTACTTTTTTCAAAAATTTCCAAAGTGTATGCTGAAAGGCTTAGGTGTTAGGTTTAGGCAGTGGCTATAGATGTGCCTGTGGATCTTGAAATTTGAAAACTTATTCATACGCCACCTGTGACGTAACAGTAACGGAGGACGAGAGTACAGTAGGCTTGGTAGAAATGAACTAAACGTAAAAGATAAACCCTAAACCTAACCCTAATCGTAGCCCTAACCTAATCCTAACCCTAAGCTAATGCTAACCTAACCTAACATTAACCTAATCCTAAGCTAATGCTAACCCTAACCTAACGCTAACCCTAACCTAACGCTAACCCTAACCTAATGCTAACCCTAACCTAATACTAACCCCTGAAGGTAACACGTAAGCCTGAAAAAAAGTAAGAAAAAAAAACGAAAGTTGGCAAGGTGAGAGTCAAACTGAAAACCATTGGCATAGTAGCCATAACGCATAACACCTAGGCTACGAGATCCATGTGGTTTGAATGACAAACTGACCCTTTTATTTGAGTTGTGTCAGGCCAGGAATATCCGTAGTCATTTCCTATCTTATGTGGCCCTCTGATAAACAGTTTGGATACCCCTGGCCTAAGGGAAAAATCAATTTATGGATGATATGTACACAAATGCTGTAGCTATCAGATCTAAGCTGGGCTTATTTTTCAGGCAAATTTTAAACAAGTTATTTGCTTGTTTTTTTTACACTAGTGGCACTGAAGGAGACTAGTCAAAACATAAGGAAATACAAGTCATTAAATAACCTGCTGAGAGAAATCTGTTTTCAGATTTAAAAAAAATTAACTTGCAAGTTTAACTGGTGGTCTGTCCCTGGTCACAAAGCTTTAAAACAGCATGGAGCTGCAATTAGAATTAATCAATTTTTTCATCCCATGGTTAAAATCAGCTTATACCCTGTTGCTTTTTATTTTTTTTAGGGGTGTTGTTATAACATATAAGACTATTGTACTGTACATATATTACACTATAAATGACTACCAGCAAATCAGTTTGCAAATAAGAATGAATGCTAAGTGTAGTAATGGTGCTCTTATTTACTCTTATAGCAAAATTACAGAAAATTAACTACTAGTACTGTCAGTTATTCCAGAGTTGAATGTTGTGAGCAAAAATCAAATTTTGTGGCATCGTTGACCATGTTAGACATAGTTGCGCAGATGTTAATTCCATGATTTTAATTTATGGTATTACCATAGCTTTTACATGTATTTGTACTCATCAGGGCATCAATGTTTGCAAGACATAAACTACATATAAGGTAAACAAAGTTATTGAAATGCATAATGATATAGAAAAAAAAGATGACTCTGTACCTTGCTTATTTCTCTGATAATGCAGTATAAAATCCATAGGAAGCATATTGCTTATTAACAACCATATAATCTTTACTTTTAAATGTTTAATCATAGCAATTTGATACAGTTTTTTCAAAGTCAATATTTGATTTGATAAGTTGTTTTTTGCAAAACAATTGTAAAACTTTATTTGCTTGTGCAATGACTACGAGTATATTTTCAAAATTTTTGTTTAGTGATCTAGGCTAGCATGGTCCAAATACTTTTGACCTACTGGCCATTTTACAAAAACGTGACAAGTTGCAGGCCACTTCCAACAAAATGATGTATTAAACAATACACAGGGTTCCCACGCAATATTGAACGTATTGAAAAAGTATTGAATTTCAAAATCGGTTTCAAGACCTTGAAAAAGTATTGAAATTGGCCAAAATATACATTTAGTATTGAAAAAGTATGGAAATTCTAAATGGAAAAGAAATTTGAAGTATCTGAGCAGAATCTTACTGAAGGCAAAGCACTTCTTTATTTATGCAATGTGCAAAATTGAGTTTCATGATTAAGAATTTCAAAAAATGAAGAGACTTAATGGTATTGAACTTTTTTAAAATTTAGTATTGAAAAAGTATGGAAAAGATTTTAAAAAAGGGTAGGAACCCTGAATACATTCACAACATTTAAAACTGAAAAAGGAAAGATATGTTAGTGCATCAGGGAAGAAATTCCAATTTATTTAAAATCTGTATCAGTGGGATGCTTGTAGTCGAGGCTTCTCTAACATTGTATCATTCCTTTATCAATACCAGTTTTAGTGGTAGCAACTAGCAGGTCAGAGATTATCGTTCAGTGTTTTGCTTACCATTTCATCTTAGAGATTTGACTTGCTTCAGAGTACAGTATAGAAAATGTAGGCTACTATCATGCACATTGGTGCTTCCAAACATCAAGTGCATTGTTAGTGCAAGATCTTTCAGTTTGGGAAATCTATCTTTGCTGACTAGTTTCTAAAGCTCTCTACAGTTTGCAGGGATGGGCAATTAATTTGGCTCAGGGGCCACTTTGAGAAGGCTGCCTTTAGCAGATAGATAGACAGATTTATTTGGTGATACTGATTTCATTGCGCCAGACGTATTCTTCAAGACAACGAATGCCGAGGCACTGAAAAATTGCAAAAAAATGAGGTTATCTAGAGAGGTGCCCCAGCGGAGGGTTAGCAGCAGGCTGTACCTTCTAATTTGATCATAAAATACATAAATAAAACAAAAACAATAATGGTACACAGAAAAGGTATTATTTATTGTTCTTGTGCAAATGCACTTTATCTAGCGCAAGCAATTCAGTGAGACAATTGTCACCTCATAGCTTTTCAATAAGTTTCAGATTTGAAGGTTTTTCCTGAATGCTTCCGTGGGCCACTGAAAACGCTGCGGTGGGCCACGTGCGGACCATGGACCTGTAGTTGGACCACACTGATCTAGGCTATTTCATGGTTATTGTTGTTAAACGCGTGTCATGTTAAAAGGAAACTTTTGTTGTAAACTCCTTTAACACCATGTTTTTTCAAAACAATGCTATCAATGCTTATATGTTTAGACTCAGGTATGGTTTGGTGTGGTGAAGATACTTAGGTGGAAAAAATTGAACGAAATTGTTGATGCATATTAGCTTTTGGCTTGTGACAAACTGCTCATTATTTTAAATTAAACTCAAGTTTTTTAAACTCAACTGTGTTTGTTGTGAATTGCATAAGTGCATCACTACTGTTTTTTGCTGTTCTAAAATTTTTTTTATTCAATTTGTTTTGATCACTCAACTTTGACTGCTGACCTTGCTACTTATCCGGACTTAATTTTTATTGTACAAAAGTTGCATGTGGCTTGAACACTGCAGCGACTAGCTTTTATATTGTGTCATAAGTCTTTGCAACTCCTGATGAAATGGTATTCAAACTATAGCTGTTATGCATATTGGTTGACTTCGCACCACCAGTGCTGTTTCGTTGTCAGTAAATTAAGGACATTTTGAATATAAAATAAAATTATTAGAAATTTTCAGTTGCAAATATGATTTTTTTCACTGCAGTGTTGTCTTTTTCATTTTTTCTAGTGCATGGTGCATTTGCTTACTAGTGCAAAAATTAGATGGCGGGTAGCTACAGTCAATCATTAGCTGCATTTTAGTAATTGAATGTAATGTTTAAATCTTTGCTGTAGGGGTATTGTCATTGCAGAGTAATGATTGTTTCAGAATCAAAAGACTAAGTATATGTAAGCTGATTAATAACAGTTAGTTATGGAGGTTGTTATAGCTGATTCTGATGTTGTTACACTAATTTTGGAATATCTGCAGTCATGTGGGCTGATTTCTTCAGCAGATGCTTTGGAAAATGAAAGTGGGGTAAGATGATTTGTGTCCAAATAGCCTGTAATAAAGATTGCTGGTTGTATTTCACTTTAATCAATGTTTTGTGTTGCAGTACCTGAACTGCTGGGTTTATATGAGCTATGTCGGCAGGCACGTTTTACAAAATAACTTGTGATGAGACTGCATTTTCATTATGATATATCACATACAACTGATTCTAATATAATTGAAAAAGTCTGTTAAATTTAGTTGCAGTTTCGACCAGCAATTTGTTAGTTAAAATGCAGCATAATACATAAGACTTCATAGTTTACTGCTGAAGCTATATATTTAGTGCTGTTGCAAAATGTTGCATAAGAACAAGATGGAGACAAGGTGCCCTAAAACTAAAGAAATTAAAGCATGTAAGCATGTGATGTTTGATGTTCACTGCTTAAAAGCATCGTTTTAAATACCCTTACTGATGGTACACAGCAACAATTATAAATGGCTCTTCAAGGACAACTCCTTTTAGAAAAGCTATTCCAAAATGCAGTTCGATCTGATATATTTGAATAATTAGCTTTAATTAAGTTGTTCAGATATTTGCTATCTGTATTGTATTTGTGAAATGTCAAAAATATTTTGTTCCTGTGACGTTTTTACTATGCTACTTCAACATAGCTTCCTTCAATGTGTGAGTCTAAAACCAAGAAGGATCATGTGTTAGAAATGTGTCGCAGAAAAAGACTTATTGATGTGCAAATTGCCCAAGAATNAAGAGTGTGTTGAAAAGAAAAGGGTATAGTGCATGTGCTATTACTTAATTTCATTAACAACAGTTCATACTGATGCAGGTTGTCTTCTGTACAAAAGTACAATTACTATTTTTGTTTGCCTATCCTAACCCACACATTTAATAGCAGAGTTTGTAAAAGTGTTGTTCATGAGGTTGAAACTGATAATATGTACATACAATGCTTACAGTAACGCTTGTGACCATTTGGTAGTTTCTTTTGTTTAGGTGAGCCTGGGTTATGCACATACTTCACTTTCAACTCTGCATGAGTTTGCTCATGAAGGAAAGTGGGTTTCAGTTGGTCAGATTCTTCATCCTGTCATGGAAATGTTGGGTATGCCTCATTTTAGTGTTCTGTAGTTCCTATCTTTAGTGCCATTTAACCTGCTCACATGTGCATGTCAAAGAGTACCATATTTATTCGATTGTTAGCCACCCTTGTTTGTAAGTTGCACAAAATGGTGTTAAAAAATAATGTAAGCCACACTTAAACATGGGTTACCTAAGCCTCAAATACTATCGCATACTAGCACTTTTCACGTTTAATCAGCAACCCTGGTAGTGATGCTTTAAACCACTGCAACTGCCTTATTGTTTGTCATAATCCCTCCTGTGATGGAGTGTGCACATGATGATGAAGAACATAGAATGTGAAGAGAGTTTGTTTGAAAATACGTAGCCAAGGAAAGCTGGAACGTCATCTATACCTTTTGATAACGTAAAGAAATGAAAAATGTAAGTCGCCCTTGATTATAAGCTACACAAAATGATGAAAAAAACTAAAAGCTGTGGCTTATAATCGAATAAACATGGTATGCTCACCGAGGTAGTGCTCTATATATACCTCTTTCTTTGTACAATGGTTATATTCTTAATTGTTTTCATCAGCACTAACTTTATTTTTTTGTAAACAGCCAATGTAGGCTTGAGCACTTTTACCTTGCAAAAAGTTATGGAGTGCTTCAGCACTTAGGCCTACATGGTCATAATATACATGCAGTAAATGTTTGAAATTTATAAAATCTACTTCACTGATCACTTGAATGGTTTCTGGACATATATTTATGCATTAATGCTGTATGTACTATACTATCAGCTACTCTTTTGGATTGCAAAAGTGTTTGTTATTTACTGCAACCCAAACATTTGTCATAATTATGCAGCTAGGTCTACCTAGATTAGATAAAATGTGTTTGCTTGATTGTTCTCTTCTAACCATGATACAGCAGTGGCTCATTGAGGATTGAAGTACACAGTATGCAATGCATACATTATAACTTACCGCATTTGCTACATTTCAAAAATTTTGCAGGCAGCTTTGATATTCCGTTGTGTTGGAAAAATTTCTGTTGATCAAAAAGCTTTGCACAAAGTTCCTGTTAATCATTTATATTTTTTCATTTTTCCAGATCCAGAATCTAACAAAAAGATACTGTTTTTGCTTTTTCGCCAACGTTTCTTTGAGTTGTGTTTTTCTAATGAAGAAACAACTGTTCAAAGTGCTTTACAAGTAAGTAATGTTCTTGTTCAGNGTTTGCTCCTTCGTATCACTATCTTGGCAGAAGTTGTTAATCAGTTAATAGGCTAGTTCTTGCTATGCTGAGTGAGAATTTGTGNTTAGCCTGATGTTGGATCAAAAATCATTGAAAAAAGTAATATATTCAAAATTATGTTAAGTCCAGGTGAGCAGGTTAATTTTGCTTTAATTTTTTTGCCCACAGACACCTTGAGGTTTGAACCTGAAACTATGTTTGATAATACAGTACCGTTTACTTCCAGTTATACAAAAAGGACGAGGGACAAATGTAATAGAAAAAAATAAAATAAAACATGTGAAGATGGCTGTTTATTTTTTGCTCAGCACAGCAAAATGAGAAGATTTTCCCATTTATTTTGCTGGGTAAATCAGAAAAGATATTCTAACTGAAACAAGTCAGAAGAGGTGTTCTTGCAGAGGATATACTTATGTTGTAAGCTATTCCCAGGTTTCAAATGATCTTCAGATTGGAATATAGTGTTCTTCTTTGAATTTTCTGTTTTTTGTGTGCTGTCATAACACAAGAAGCTGACAGCAGTTTTCTATTTGCTCACCAATACTCATCTACTCTTTCAACTGAAAGCGGTATCTCATGGAATTTGACTTGTTTTTTTAATGGGCATGTAGTCATAGCCAGTGAAAGCATTATATTTTAAAAATACTGTTTATGTTTTTTAAAATATTTTTTTCATCCTTTTTAGTTTTTTATTGAGATTTTTTTCCAGAGCATGAGAATCAGTGAAATTTTGCATGCATTCCAAACCAAACCTTGCTGTTTTCTTACTGGATGTGTTTTAGCTGAGCACCTTGGCACAAAGTTTCATAACCAGAAATTGGACCAGATCATGTGATTTTTGAAATGCAGTAATTTGAGTGCAAGATCTTCAGAGTAATTCCTCATCGGTGCAATATTTGAAACTGCTGTTATGAGTTGGAAGCAATTTTGTCAATGAAAAAATGCCAGTCTCCATTTTTTGCATTTTGGTCTATGTTAATAGTATCAGGAGCTAAATTTTGAAGTAACTGCTGAGTTAAAGTGCCACAGAGTGGCTTTATGCTGTCCACAAACTGCTCAACTTGAAACTAATATATTCTCTAATGCATTTTTATGTGACTTCATCAAATTGATTGATTTCATTTGCACTTGTGATTGCTAATAAGGTGTACGTTGGTCATCTTGTGTGACCTATCCTGTCCTTTCTGCTTGTAAGAGAAGCACTGGTGTTCTTTTTTGTATCTGAAGCACGTGTTTCCACTTTCTATTAGTTACGTCATTTATCACATAAGCGTGTTTGTGTAAAAACGGTATTGTCCATTCAACACTTCATGATGCTGTATTGCATCGCTGTTGCAATTGATGTATCGCACCTTGAATTGAAATTCAAACTGTTCAGTCTGTTGTTGCTAAAGAGTAAAGACGTTCATGCCATAAGAGATCACTTTGAAATGTTACTTAGGACATCGTCGAAGAACTGCAATTGCGCTGTTGTGAATCGGAATTTGACTGCATGACAGAATCGATCTATGAATACTACAACGCACAGGTATTTAATCGCATTTAATATAACGGCAGTTGTGTATGTCAGCTTTGTTGCTGTAATTGTTCTTCCTCAGTTGTTTTGCCCAAACAGCATGTTTGCTTGTTAAAAGCCCTGGTAGTCCTATGTAAAGGATGGTTTGCGATTTTGTAAGAAATTTCGTGATTGTTGCCAGTAAAAAAATGGAACCACACGACTCGTAGCTTCCCTTTCGAGCATGACGTCATTAAACGGGCATTTTCGCCTTTCTTAGAATACGTTGTTACTCAAAGCTTGCCGTCCGTTGCCCTGTCGTGCTTTCAGTTGAAGTCAATTTTTTCCTCCATTTTTTTCATGAAAGTTTAGTAGTGAGCTACATGCATTGTTTTTCGAAAACTGAATCTAACAGCAAAATTTAATGTAGCACGTCATAGAATGTGCGATTGGTTGGTCCGTTTGGAATCAATTGTTTCTTTACTGTTCAGTGTGTTTTTTTAATGATTATTTTGCCTGCCTATCGACAAGAAAAACCTAGTCACATGATATGAAGTTAATAAAAAACGGAACTTAGCATCGTACTCAGTTTTGCTGCAGCCAGATTTGCTAAACAGTGATAGTAAACTTTGCATTTTTGACGTTTTAACTTTTCAAAAAAATTGGGAGGAAAGGTTTGAACAGTGAAATTTTGTCAGCGTTCACAAATACAACTTTACTATTCCTTTTCATTCAAACTAGGTTCTGCGGAGTCTTGCAACTATTCAGGGCTAACTCAGGAGGTCAGTGAGATTTTTAAATTTTTTAGTGAAATCAGTGGAGAGGATTCTCCAGGCTGGAAACGGGTAAGGATTATAAGAAAAGTCAATAAGTCACGCTGGGAAATCAGCTCAGCAATGAAGTGCGCGGACGCATGGGTTTCTCGTCAGCAGGGTTTTTCTTAAGGCTTGACCTTGGTGACTGCTAAGACGTTTTGAGAGACCGCGACTATTTTGTCCAAAAACCGAGATGGTCATAACGCAAGGTTTTTGTGTATTTGGTGGTGGTCGTAAGAGGTTCTACTGTATTTTGAGAGAGACCGTTGGAAAAATTTGAGAGACCGTTTTGGGCTCTCAAAACACCTTAAAAACACTGTTCGTCAGCACTGGCCTCATAAAATTGGATCTCGTATCGCAATACGTCATTAATAGCGTGGTTGCACTCACGTATGAAAGAAGTTACGAAAATTTGTCATCAGTTGCGCAGGGATTTTGCACGGAAATCTGCTATTTAGCCGTTCCTGTGTTTCTAACAACTTCTCAATGGAATAGAACACTTGCAAGAACAAATAATTTAAATGTTTCATATAAGCTGTGGGTAATACCGTCGTGGCAGATCAGAATTTCATGTCTGTCACGCTGACCTGCTTAGCTTCAATCACTGATTAAAGGTCATTTAAGGTTCTGACTCTAAAGAGCCCGCAAGTGTAAGAGATTAGAGCAAGGGCCGGCAACCTTTTGCTCATTGTATGCCAACTTAAGATTTGAAATTATTCAGTGCGCCAGCAATATACGTATTTTTATACAAGTCAAGGTCAATATACCTTCGGTTTTAATCGTAACAAAATGGATATGTAAACTTGAAGCTACTCCGTGTCATTGGAAATTGCTTGGCGTGCCAAGTATTGCATGCGTGCCCTAGGTTGCCGACCCCTGGATTAGAGGTTACTGGTATAAACTTACCCGAAATTTTATTTCACTGCGTTCAAATATCCAACTACTGGGCGTTACAATGGCATCTATTTTAAGTAGTGTTTGGAGTCTAGTTTTGACGGACACGGGCCAATCGCATTGTGACGTAAATTGTCGGTTGCTGCTATTCATGAATGGAAAAATAGTCTAGATACAGTAGTTACATAGCGCTCCAATCGCATTGGGCCAATCGCATTGTGACGTAAATTGCCGGTTGCTGCTGTTCATGAATGGAAAAATAGTCTAGATACAGTAGTAACATAGCGCTCTCTGCATTTCAAACAAAACTACTGTAACTTCATTTGACGTTTTGTAATTATTCTAAAATTTCGGTTCCTTTTTCTTTTTTTAGAGATCTGTTTCGAAACCGATTTTTATCATGGTTTGCGTTCTAATCAAACCATGGGTAAATGCCAGTGTCGAGTCGCTGCACTCCTATTTACAGATGCATATAATGGAACATCGAATCCTATGGAACATCGAATCCTTTAGTATTAGAATCCAAAAATCAGAGTTTTTTTGAATATTTGGATTCGAAAAAATTTTGCATTAAAGAAACATGAAAAAGTACAAAGCCAAAACATCCGGTTTCAATAAGTTTTGCAGTGGCACTCTGCTCCCTGAGTTAGAGAAAGAAACTGTCAACAAGCTCACGGTATTGCGTGATGTAACAAGCTAATTAACAGCTCGTGTGATCACTGATCGGCGTTGTAAACCTGCGCTATCAGCTCATTTTAAACGTAACAAGTTATTCCGGAATAGTATTCTATATTCTGGATTCGAAATAAAGATTCCAAATGTTCCATAATGCGCATCCCTACTTGTATTAAGGTTCTGCATTACCCTGCCGCCTCAGTACTCTCCTCTACCAGACTCCAATGCATTCACGATATTTCCATGATTTTGGAGCCCGTTATTGGAGTTCCGACCAAGCACTTGCATGAAAACAACGAGAGGTATGAAACGCGCTCTGGCGTTCGTGCTTTTTTGGCGTATATGGTATGTGGACAAGGTTTTTGTTTGGCGTAGCCAATACACAAGCTGGGAATATGCGACGATGACTTTTATAAGAATCCAGTTTTGTCAAAATAAACCGACTTTTAATCCAGTATTAGTTCTTTGCTTGCGGTGTATTTCTTTCAACATTTAGTAGGGTTGTTTGCCTTTGTTTTTATTAAAAGCGTCCTTTCTTTATTGAAGGTTGTTATCTTTGCTCGTGAAAGGAGTGCTATATGATTATTGCTGCGATTATTGCGAATACGAAGCCAACACTACTCTTGTAAAAAGGCGGCAAGGTTAGTTAACGAACGTCCACCGGTTTGTTTACGCTTAGTGTAAATCTGTCCAAGTAGGTCATTGGCCTAATCTTGCCAATTCGGCCTTTATGCTTTTATCATTTTGTGTTGATCTGTTTTTTATTTTCGAGCGTCCTTGGAAAAGGATCACATGGAATTTGTGCGTTGTGATGAAAGCAACGCCTTGTTGTGAGCAGTTATTTCTCGCAGTTTGTACCTGATTATTGCCGTATTTGAGAATTAAAACAATAAAATCTTGTCTGAAACAAACATAATGAGCCTTCTTTTGCTGCTGCGTTGAACCAAAATAGGTTATCTCGAACTGAACCACACAAAAAGTGCGTTTCACAGTGCTTTTGAACGATCTGGCGTGCACACAAAAAACTGGTTTGCGGCTTTCCATTTACGAATAAGTTAAAAGATCTTAAAATTATCAGATTGAATGCACACATGTAGAGCCCTCGTGACTGCATTAAGTGCAGCCTGAGACCACCATTAGTTTTGCCAAAATCAGCAGGTTTCTTTTCTTTTATTTTGAGTGGCGAACTTGCTAAGGCAGGAAATTCAGCGTTTAGGCCATCATTTGTTCTTGACGCGTTTCAAGTGTGTGCTCTTATGTCAATCGTATTTGATGCCAAGTGCAGACGAGTACCCATCTTAAATAACTCTGTTGTGGAGTGGACCTGTAATTTCTAAGGAAGTTTTATCATGTTTTGCACCTACAAGGCTTATTTTTAAAAACTCCAAACGCAATCGAACGCGTTCGAAAATGACCACTGATTCTCATGCAATGGAACTGATTTGTTTTGAAAACACAAATCAAACAAAACTGCAATCCCTTTTTAAAGGCAAAACCCTAATAGAATGTTGCCGGTTTGTTCTCCCAGTTTGATGCTTTGAAAGCGCTAATTTGAGTCACAGACCTCAGCCAAACAAAACTCAGGAAAACAACAAAGGAGAATTGCTACGGAAATTGTGAATACTTATGTTCTCTTTGTCATGCCGCTCTGTGATGTCCAAAAAAACGACTTGTGTAGTGGAACCCTTTTCAGCTTTGCAGGTGTTGATTTAAAAAAGCGTATAATTTACAAGCACATTTCTAAACGCAACATATCTAACAAAAATATCTAACAGGAAGACATTGCTGGTTTTTGCTGCATCTCACCCACAAGGAAAAACATCAGATTTGTGTGTTATGTATCACAGATCGTCGTAAGTTTGCTGTTGCGAGCAAGCTATCTCAAGAGCTGTTGGAAGCGTTGCAACTGTTTTATTTTATAAGGCGGTACACAGGCACTGGTCAACTCAGATCGAATTAAATCTCGTCCCTGAAATGTGCCCTTTTTCACAAACCGTTCTAAACGAACGAAATCGGCAATATCTGTCACTACAACCGTTTTTATTGAAATAAGGCGCAATAAGATAAAATTTGCTGATCATCCTGGAAATTAGGTTCCATTCATTGGTTTTGTATTCTGTTACTGTGGTTGCAAACTTCTTGACTCGCTGGCCAGATTGGACTCTAACAGCGGGATGGATGCACTGTTTGTGTAAACTAATATAAATGAGATGTAAAAAAATAAACGACTTTATAAATATCATTTGGACAAGTCCAGCGGGTGGCAGAATTAAAGAGCTTAATGGGCCGCAGGTTGCTCATAACTGGCATGACTTCACCGAGACTGAGAGCCGACATACGGCAATAGATTTCGGACGGTGCTCATTTTTCAGAAGGCATTTAATCTCACTCAACTTGCTGCTTCTGTTTCGCAGATTTGGGTAGCCAATTGCTGGCGGACACTTTTATGAGAAAGAGTTCTTTGTCCAACATCTGCAAGTCGCCGGTGAGGAAATTGATAGCGGAAGACAACCAGCGGCTTAGAAACGCTTTGAATCAAAAACGTGAGAAGGTAACTACTGACTGATCAATGTGATATCTTGCCGACTGTCGAGCTTTTGTCTGTCAACTGGCAGGGGTCGGCAACCGTTTTCGCACTGCGGACCGATTTCAGCTTGGCATGATTTTGCGGACAGGTCCTAAAAAGGAATGTTTGGCACAGGCAAATTTATTTACAACTTGTAAGACAACATGGCACTGATTCAATGAGAGACCTAGGCTTGTTTTGCGCAATAAGATGCTCCGACCTGCATTGATGATGGCAGTCAATGGCATCCCCAGCGTGTTCCTTATGTCAGTCGTCTTCTTTTGATCACATGCAATGCGACGGATTACTTTAACGACAATTGGCGGCAGGCCGAAGCCTGAATAATGATTTTTGTCGGGGCGGTTACGGTGATCGCTCTTGCCCAAGGAGCGCTACGGCGAGTCACTCAGTGGCCTTGGATCGAACACACAACCTTCCAATTTGGAGGCGGACACTCTACAGGTAACAATTTCTTCACGGACCGGCAGGGGCCGCGGCCCGGTGTTTGCCGACCCTTGAACTAATGTTTAGATGTAAATGATATGTTAGTCAGCTTTGCCAAGCTGCTTCTGTAAGTTAACCCTGGGCTTTGCCTGGTGGTAAATGTGGGTGAATTAGGTATTCATCGTCTATTACAGATTTTTGTCAAAAGAGTCAACGATTTGTCGAAGAACACGACTTCTGAGCCACCTCCCTCTTCGGTGAAACCTAACAGGTAACGAAGAGGCGCTGATCTCGACACTTGGCATTCGAGTGTGACAGTGCGTTGGTGGCATTGTTGCGAAACGCGTCGCAGCGTGAAAACGTTGGTAGAATCGAAACCGTGCTTTATGTTGCGTGACTGCTTAGCCTGTCTCTTGCTCTGTTTGCTTGCGTCTTATCTGAGAAATGTAACTTTTTTCGTGATCAGCGCATAGTTCAAGATGATCACGACAGCCGTTTGGGTGCCTGATACCTAAAACGCGGTCTGTCGCTGCAAGCTAAACGCTGTCTTAATTTAGACCTGGTTTGCTTTTAAGGGAAGCAAGGATGCCGTGTTCTGAACGGATTTTGTTTAACTGACTTTGATCTTATGCGTTCAATGCATCGATATTTTGAAAAGGGTTACGACGGAGGCGCCACACGTCACGAACGCATGGGCCGACGCAAACAAATCCTCTCGCCGACCGAGTTCAGACGAACGAAACGACGAAGTTCCCGGCGATGAACGCGATTCCTCGTCGCCGTCGACTAGGCCAAGCCCGCCGTCGCGCAAAACTGATGAGACTGTTGCGCCGATAAACCGGTCTGGGAACGAACTAGCGATGTTCGCCGGTGGCGACCATGTCAATGTGGGTGTCAAGGTAGGCGAGCGCTTCGTTTTGGACTCAACCAGATCAGACTGGTTTGTTGCGGTAAGCCATGTCGCGGTTAGCTGAAAAGCTGGCTTCAAGCCTTAAGTTTTGAGCCCAGCATTTGGCGAATCTACAGGCAAGCGATCAATTTCAGCGAGGTGAACAATATTTGCTGTGGACCAGTTTGACCTCGCGCGTGCGAAATGTCGAACAGGCTTGCATGGGTTCGATTCCCGGTCGGGACCGGGTCATACCGAAGACTTGAAAAACGGTACTTGCGGCCTGTCCAGATTCGTGCTCGTCGTTAATGGGTGAGTGCAAGGAAACAGTTCACGCGCGGTGCTGCCATTGCCACTGCCATTGACTCGTCATAAATGCAGCATTCACTGCGAAAGTAGTCGCGTAGCCCACAGCGCATAAACGGAGATGAGCGCCACAGACCACTCGTGACACTTTCCGAAAGGAGTACAGGGAGCGAGTACAAATGAAACTGAACTGAACTATGTTAAGAGCAAGCACAGGGTGCCTCCAGTTGTGGATAGCTCGGGGAAGAGACTTGTAAATTTTTCGAACGATCCCCTCTACACGTAAAGTCGGAGCCCGGTCGTACGTCGCGCGATTTGTCTGATTAATTTTGCGCGTTTCATGGTAGTAACCGCCCTACTCACACCGCTGGACAGACCTATCGCGCTATTTCACAATACCGGTAACTTTTGCGATATCAGGGGGTACAACGGGAAGGCGTTGTTGTGGGGACATATGTGTCGGAGAGGCCTTTGCATTGAGTCAACTGCAAGCGCAACCATGCAGTAATCATTACACCAGAAAAGGAGAGGCTGTTTATTGCGGTGTCGCTTTTCTTTATGGGACAGTCTGGACGATGTTTTAGTCCCCATTGCTGCCACAACCCCTCGTGCAAGATATTTGCTAAGCTGAATCGTTCAACTAAGCTTAACCACTAAACTGTCCAGACTTTGGGGAAGTGAATTCAAAAGGATCATCTGACGCTTTGCTTTCAGGTGTTGCGGTAGTTATGCCATGTAGCTCCGCACAATCACGATTTCTACGCCAAAATTTGTGAAAACCAGGGATGTAATAAAAATTAAAAAGTTTTTTTACACTATCGAAACATATTTTGCATTTGCGCAGGATTCCTACGTTGACTTTCTTGCAGAGCAAAGCGAGGTGCGGAAACAGCGCGATCGGGTTCTCAAAGAAATTCAACTCAAACAGGAACAAGCGGAAGGAATACGTCGGGACCTGCTCGCCTGCGGAGGTTTGTTTTGTTCTCAAGCAGCATGCTTCAACTTTGTTGGTTTGAAGTCTATGGCGATGGGCGTCGTGGACTTTCACTTACGGGGG